>SWCA01001896.1_pt1 | contig 20369 bp, 13 predicted proteins | sample 4692961 | NCBI WGS metagenome assembly SWCA01 (sample SAMN10267275, study PRJNA491770) | bioreactor metagenome | isolation source: DHS bioreactor inoculated with | place: Japan: off Shimokita Peninsula
GTGCGTTGAAGATGGTTCTGGAACCAATCTTCGAGCGCGAGTTTCATCCCAACAGCTTTGGATTTCGGCCCGGTCGCGGCTGTAAAGACGCGTTGCGGGAAGTGGTCCGATTGCTCAAGGTGGGACATACCTATGTAGTGGACGCCGACTTGAGTAGCTACTTCGACACCATTCCGCACGATCTGCTTATGCGTCGAGTGCGGGAGAAAGTGAGTGATGGCAGGGTGCTTGAGCTGGTTCAAGGCTTCCTTTCCCAAGGCATTATGGAAGACATGAAGGAATGGAAGCCAGAGGCTGGAACACCGCAGGGAGCGGTGATCAGCCCTCTGTTAGCCAATATCTATCTTCATGATTTGGATATGCTAGTGAATGGAGCTGGTTACGCTATGATCCGATACGCCGACGACTTTGTCATCCTATGTCGGGATGCTCAAGCGGCACAAGATGCCCTCGCTTTGGTGAAGAAATGGGTTGAAGCGAACGGTCTTGCTCTGCATCCGGTAAAGACACATACGGGTAATGCTCGTGTGCCTGGCGAAGGCTTTGAGTTTCTTGGTTATCGTTTTGAAGCCGGGAATATACATGTCCGCAAGAAAAGCATGAAGAATCTGCGTGACAAAGTCCGGGAGAAAACCAAGCGAACGTGTGGACGATCTATTGAAATGATTGTCGAAAGCCTTAATCCCATGCTGCGTGGCTGGTTTGGATACTTCAAGCATGCTGATAGACCAACGTTCTCCATCGTCGACGGTTTTATCAGAAGACGACTGCGCTCAGTCCTTCGCAAACAAAGAGGACAGAGCCGGGGAACGGGAAGATGTCTGGATGATCATAAGCGCTGGCCCAATTCTTTCTTCGCTAAATTTGGGCTTTTCACCATGAAAGAAGCCCATGTTTTGGCTTGCCAATCCCGATGAGGAAATGGCCAACTGGAGAGCCGTGTGCGGGAGAACCGCACGCACGGTTCGGAGGGAGGGGAGGGGAAACCCTTCCCTACCCCTATCGTAGTGGCAGGTCCGGCCCCTGGACATGAAAAACATGCAGGTTGCCACTGCCGACGTGGAAATAAAGCTCGAAAGGTACGCGCCACCCACTGGTCATCCCCGCGAAGGCGGGGATCCATGTCTTTGATTTCATGATGTTCAACCAGGTACACGACCCCCTTCACTTCCTGCCTCGCAACGCACGAAAAGGCCGCACACCGAGGCGTGCGGCCTTTTCGTGCGTTGTTTTCAAGCCTTATCCAGGCGTGCGGAAGTAGATCACGGACTGGGCGCTCATCTTCCTGACGATCTCCTTGCCCTCGGCCTCAAGTTCCATTTTCAGGATTTCCTTTTCTCCGAAGCGGATGGCGTCGGTCAGGCAGACCTCGGCGCAGACGGGCTTTTCGCCCACATGCACCCGCTCCCAGCACAGGTCGCATTTGTGGGCCTTGTTTCTGGCCGCGTCGAACTGGATGACCCCGTACGGACAGGCCTCGATGCAGTCGCGGCTGCCCCGGCACTTGTCGGCCAGGATGCGCACGATGCCGGTCTGTTCGTCCTTGATGATGGCTTCGGCCTTGCAGGCCTTGATGCACGCAGCGTTCTTGCAGTGCTGGCAGGGCATGACCCAGGACCGGATGGCGATGTCCGGGTAGGTTCCCTGGCGATCACTCTCAACGCGCAGGTAATAGGGCATCATGCCGGGCACGGCCGAGGCGTGATCGACCAGCCCGTGGTAGTTGCGACAGGCCGCCACACAGGTCTTGCAGCCGATGCAGCGGTTCAGGTCAATGGCGAGACTGAGTTGTTTCATGGCTTGCCTCCTTCATCGTTCCACGGTGACGCGGGTGGACACGTGCGATTCTCCGCCGACCAAATCCTGCCAGTCGAGCGTCATGCCCGAGTCCGGGATGAGGACGTTGTCGCTGACTCCTTCACCAAGCACCGCCACGCGGCCCACGGTGGCACCGAAGCCGTGGTGCAGGCCCAGGCAGTCGGGGCGGATGCGTTCGGTGCACTTGGCCCGGACTTTGATCTGGCCGGTGCGGGAGCGCACGGTGACTACCGCACCGTCTTCGATGCCGAGCTTCTTGGCCGAGGCCGAGTTGATGAGCAGCGGATTCTCCATGAATCCTCCGACGGGGTCGCGCAGCTGCGGGTTGTTGTGGGTCCACTGGCCCGATCCCTGGTGGAAGATGGTCCTGTAGGAGATGAGAATGAATGGGAACTCCCCGGCGTCGACCTCGTATTCGGGAGCCAGCCCCACGCGCGGCATGGCCTGGTTCACTTCCTCCAGGTCCTCCCAGTAGAGGTGGACCTTCTTGCTCGGGGTGCCGAAACCGCCCTGTTCGTATTTGCGAAAGCCCGTGGTTCCGGGCGACCAGAGACCGCCCATGGCCTGCAGCTTGTCCACCGAAAGGCCAAGGCCCGCCAGCTGGATGTCGTAGTATTCCAGGTCATCCTTGATGGCGAAGTATTCGGGGCACAGACGCTTGCCGAGCTCGATGAAGACCTCGTTGGAGTGTCTGCATTCACCGGGCGCTTCGACTACCGGCTGACGCAGGGCCACGCCATGGCCGAAGTTGTACCACCATGGCATGTAGAGCAGCTCCCAACGCTCGAAGTAGCTTTTATCCGGCAGCACGTAGTCGGCATATTTGGCTGTCTCGGAGAGCATGATCTCGTAGCTGACCAGCATTTCGAGCAGGTACTGGCCCTTGTCGTCGGTCATGGTCACGGCCTTGCGCCATTCCTCCTGGCCCATCTCGGTCAGGGCCGGGTTGCACTCCGCAGTGACCAGCACCTTCAGGTCGCCGTTCTTGATGGCCTGGGCTTCGTACCAGGTCGGCTCCATGATGAAGGAGTAGTTTGCGAACTTGTCCTTGTCCGGGCCGGTGCGATGCCATCCCTTTTCCGCCAGGTTCGGGCCGGCCGGGGCCGGGAGGACCGGCGAGAGCGGCGTCAGGTCGGGCAGGGGCTGGCCGCCGGGGTTGTCGATGTTGCCGGTCACGGCCAGGAAGTTGGTCCAGGCGTGCCCGAAATCCAGGGCCTGGCCGAGCATGATGCCCTTGAAGCTGTCCACGCCCACGGACGGGGCCGAGGCGCACATCTCGGCCAGTTTCACGATGTCCCGGGCCGGGACGTCGCAGATTTTGCTCATGGCCTCCGGGGTCTTGTCCGCGAGATATTTTTTGAATTTTTCGAAGTCGCCTTCGCGGACCCAGTTCTCAACGAATCCCTTGTTGTGGAGCCCGTTCATGACGATGTGGTGGGCCATGCCCGTGAACAGGGCGGTGTCCCCCGAGGGTTTGACGGGAATCCACCAGTCGGCCTTGGCTGCGTCGGCCGTGAAGATGGGGTCGAGGACCACGAGGATGGCGCCGCGATCCCGGGCGTTCAATATGTCGCGGGGCACGGCTGCGTCATCGAGGCAACCCATGGCGTGACGTCCGGCGAGGATGATGACTCCGCCCTTGGGCACGGAAGTGAAATTCGGTGGAATGTGATGGTTGGGCACGCCGCCCATGGCCTTGATGCAGGCCACGATCTTGGCCGAGTCGCAGTGCGGCAGGGCGGTGTTGATGAAGCCGCCGTAGGCATTCAGGAAGCGCCATTTGGGGTCGGTGATGGAGTGGGGGAAGAAGCTGGCCGTGAGCTTGTGGGCTTCATCCCTCTCGCGCAGGTCCATGAGTTTTCTGGTGATGGCGTGCAATGCCTCGTCCCAGGAGCACGGCTCGAATTTGCCCTCGCCGCGTTTGCCGACCCGTTTCAGCGGGCGGGTCAGGCGATCGGGGCTGTACTCCAGCGAGACCCCGGCCATGCCCTTGACGCAGGCCTTGCCCCTGGCCCTGGGGTTGCCCCGAATTTCCTTGAGCACGCCGTCCTCCACCCTGGCCAGGATGGCGCATTCGGCCTTGCACTGATAACACACGGTGGGAATCCATTTACTGTTCATGTTTTTCCTCCTTCGTGTTTGGCCCGGAAATCGGATCGGGCCCGTCCGTTGTCGGCGCAGTGTTGAGCGTGCACGTTTTTTTCACCTCCGTGACCAGCACACGCGCGCCGAAGAAATGGTGCAGGGAAAGAACGGCAAGTCCTGCCGTCATGATCCAGAGACCGGCATTGTAGACGACCGGGCTCCATGGTCTGGCGCACATGAAGAGCGTGGCCAGGATGCAGATCCCGACCCCCACGATGTCGGGTTTGGCCATGGTCAAATCGAACCAGGTGCGCTCACAGCCTTCGTCCGGGGTCGGGCATTCGAACCAGACGCGGTTCCAGATCACGGTGAAAACCACGGCCAGGACCGCGCCCCAGGCCATGTGCAGGGGCAGGAGCAGTGTGGAGGCAGGCAGGGGCAGGATGGCCGGGATGGCTGCGGTCGCGGCGGCGGGCGGATGGTCGGCGTCCAGAATCTGCATCAGGACGGCCGAGAGGAAGACAGCCAATCCGAGCTTGACGGGGATGGCGAGGTTTGTGCCGCCGAACATCGCCTCCCCTGCCGCGACGCCCAGCAGTCCGCCCACGGTGGAGATGAAATGGCCGACGATGACCGACTTGGGCCTGGCCACTCTCAGATAGGTGCAGGTCGCGCCGATGAAGCAGGTCGCGGCCAGTGGCGGATAGAGCACCCCGACGCCGGTGGCGTGACTGGCCATGGCTATGAGCGCCAGAAAGAGGCCTGCCCCCGTTGATCCCCACAGAATTCGCGACAGGGAGATGACGCCGGGTCGATACAGATCCTTTCGGAACTCCCGCCTGTTCGGCAACACCAGTCGGATTTCGATCATGGTAGTCTCCGTCGATTTATCGAGGACGTATGTCCATAAAGCATACGATGATTATTCGCTGAACGTAAAGGTCGCTGGAGAATTTTCGGAAAAATGGAGTTCGGCTGCGATTACAGGGCGTTCGGGGTTGTTATCGGGAGGAGCGCTGGCAGGAGGGTCAAAAAAAGCCGCCCCGATGGACATGGGCGGCTCTTATGTGGGAATTTGCGGATCGGATCGGTGCAGAACGCAATGGAATACAGGCTGAAATTCGGTCTTTTGGAATTTCGTCATGCGGAACCAGGATCGTGGAGGATTCAGGCCGCTATGTAGGATTTTCTGCGGGCCGAGGCTTCCGCCATCTCAAGGCCCACTCCGTACCTGCTCGAATACAGACCTTCCTGCGGGGCGCACCAGCGGACCATGCCTACGCAGTAGTTTTCGCCCAGTCGCTGCGCGTTTTCTGCTCCGGGGCGGAAGCGGATTTTTACGGGTTCTCCCTGGGTCAGGGGGTGATCCATCTCAATCATCAGGCCCCGGTCGCTGTAGTTGACGACGCGGGACGGGAACGGGCCTCTGGCGGATGCATACAATTCCACACTGCACTGCTCAAGGCTGGCCTTTCTCGGGGACTTTCTTTTGTTGATCATGATGAATCCTCCCTGAATGATCGGGAACTAATGTCCTACAGATAAGTCTGGCCGAGTTTTTTGTCCAGAGGTGTATGACAAAAAGCATCATTGCCTGCCGTTCAGTTCCTGCATCAGTCTGACCACGGCCAGTTCCTTGGCCTTGGCCTCCACGTCCACGGTCATGGCGCGGCCATGCCAGCACTGCGGGACGTCGGCGATGTCGATGTAATCGGCATGGGGTTTGGGGCTCGCTTGCCAGCCTTCGCGCGGGGAGGAGATGTGGCAGTAGGGTTCGCGGCCGCGCCATGTCTGCTCCGCCAGGTCAGTGGCCTCGCATTCGCCCAGGCTGTCGGGGTTGCAGCGGTGATGGTGCACATCGTAAACCAGTGGCAGACCCAGTTGCGTGCACATGGGCAACAGGTCGGTTACGGTGTAGCTTATGTCGTCGTTTTCAACGCTGAGTCGCTTGATCAGGTTTTCGGGAAGGCGTTTGAAGACCTCGGCGAAACGGGCCAGGGCGGCGGTCTTGTCGCCATAGACTCCGCCGCCGTGGATGTTGATGACGTCCGCGCCGACCAGATCGGCCAGGAATGCGTGATATTCAAGTTCACGCACGGAGTTTTCGACCACGTGGGCGTGGGGGGAGGACAGGACCACGAACTGGTCCGGGTGGAAGCTCAGGCGGATGTCGTGTTCCTGCGCAAAGGCTCTGACGGCGCTCAGGCGAGCGGCGATGCTTTCGGCCTGGGGCAGGTCATCCAGGGCGTAACCGACCTCGGGGTGGGTCATGCGCGGCAGCAGGGGCGACATGATGCGAAATGCCCCGATGCCGAGCCGCCGCGCCGCCTGCACGGCCAGGAGCAGGTTGTCCGCGTTGTGCAGGCAGATGTCCGAGACCTTGGCCAGGGCCTTTTTGCGCTCCATGGCGGACAACACCTTGGCCGTGGTGGTGCGGAAGGAAATCTTTTCGGCCACGAAGAGGCAGCACAGTCCAAAACGCATGGGGTTCCTTGGTGGATTGCGGTTGAGGTCCCGAAAATTCGTTGTGATCGTGGTCACCTGTTCTCAATAACCAATAAGTTTGAGGGCGTCCAAAAATCGTTCTGGCAAGGCGAGAGCCGATTTTGGAGGGTGAAGTGTAGCCTTACCTACATGAGTCCTCCAAAATCGGTGAGCAACGCAGTCCAGAACGGTTTTTGGGCGTCCTCAATTGGCTAAGGGCAGTTCGTCCCAGCAGGTGGTGTACCGGGGGGAGCGCCGCTCCTGGCGCATGTGCCATTCCTTTTTCCCCAGGCCCGAGGCGGCCAGGGTCAGGGTGCCCCGGCCATGGACGGTGTTGATCCGGTCCATGGCCCGCATGAGCGCGTCGCGGCGGGTTTTTTCCTCGCCATGGGGTTCCAGGAAGGAGAGCTGGCGGCCCGAGGCTGGGGAGAGATCGAGGAGAATCACGCCTGCCTTCTGGTATCTGTATCCCGGTTTGTGGATCTCGCGCAGGATTTCAAGGGCCGGGCCATGCAGGTCAAGGGTGTTGGCCGTGGGTGCGGGCAGGGCGCGGCAGCGGCTCCCCGCGTATTGGGGTCCCGGCTGAAAGCGGTTCGTTTCAAGAAAGACCTGCACGGCCGCGGCCACAAGGCCCTTGCGGCGCAGCTTTTCCCCGGCCCGCTGCACGTAGGCCGAGACCGCCTCTTCAAGGCTCTCCAGGCTGCCTATGCGCGTGCCGAAAGAGCGCGAACAGACCAGCGACCTGGCAGGGGGAGGGGCGTCCTCCAGGGCGATGCACGGGGTCTGGCGCAGCTCTAGCACGGTACGCAGGCCGGTCACGGTCAGGTGGCGGCGGACCCAGTCGTCGTCCTGCCCTTTGAGGTCCAGGGCGGTGCGCACCCCGCAGTCAGCGAGACGCCGCGCGCTTTTGCGGCCGATGCCCCAGATGTCGCCTGTCTCCATGCCGTCAAGGACGCGATCGATGTCCTCTTCGTCCTCCAGCAGGCGCGTTCCGTCCCCGTTTTCCTTCTTGGCCAGCCGATTGGCGATCTTGGCCAGAGTCTTGGTCCGGGCGATGCCCACGCAGACCGGGATGCCGGTCCACTGCCGCACCGTGCGGCGGATCTCGCGGGCGGTCTGCAGGATGGAAGAGGTGCTCAAGCCCCGCAGCAGCAGAAAGCATTCGTCGATGGAATAGACTTCCGTCTCGTCCGCGAACCGCGCCAGCGTCTGCATGACCCGTGCGGACATGTCCCCGTAGAGGGCGTAGTTGGAGGAGAAGACGTGCACGCCGCTGCGGGCGAAGAATGCCTCACGCTTGTAGGCCGGTTCGCCCATGATAATGCCTAGGGCCTTGGCCTCGCCGGAGCGGGCGATGACGCAGCCGTCGTTGTTGGAGAGCACGACCACGGGCCTGCCCTCCAGCCGGGGGTCGAAGACCCGCTCGCAGGAGGCGTAGAAATTGTTGCAGTCGACCATGAGGTAGAAGTCGCGCATCTAGAGCTTCCGTACCACGCCCGAAACCACGCCCCAGACGTGCAGGTCCTGTTCGTCGTTCACGACGATGGGTTTGTAGCGCGGGTTTTCCGGGGCCAGCATGGTCTGGCCCCCTTTCATGACCAAGCGTTTGACGGTCAGTTCGCCGTCGAGCACCGCGACCACGATCCTGCCGTGGGCGGGCTCTTCGGAGCGGTCCACGACCAGGACGTCGCCGTCGCTTATGCCCGCGCCGGTCATGGAGTCCCCGCTGACGCGGACCATGAATGTGGCGGCGGGGTTACGGATCAGATAGGTGTTCAGGTCCAGGGCGGTTTCGATGTAGTCGTCGGCCGGAGAGGGGAATCCGGCCGAGATGCGATCCAGATAGAGCGGCGTGCCGGGGCTTGGTTCCGTGACGGCGCGGCCCAGGATTTCGACCCGCTCGCGGCGCGGGGAAGTCAGATGAAGAAGGTTTGACATGGGTGAACCATTGCCTCCCGTCTTGGCTTCCGTCAACGCTGGCGTTAGTACTGTCACCGATAAACAAACACACAGACGGGGGAGTCCATACGGATCTGACTCCTAGGGAGAATACATGACCATCACCGCTTGCACCCTCGATTGCCCCGATGCCTGTTCCCTTGTCGCCGAAATGGGTCCAGACGGCCTGCTCCTGCGCGGCAATCCCGACCATCCGTTCACGCGTGGCTTTGTCTGTCCCAAGCTCGACGTGCACCGCAGGCGTCTTGCCAGCCCGCACCGCCTGCGTTCTCCCCGGCTCAAAGTCGGCGGGCGCTGGCAGGACATAGGTTGGGACGAGGCCCTTGGATTGTGCGCCGAGAAGATCGGCCGCTATCGGGACGAGCCCCGCTCCATCCTGCATGTGCGCGGCTCGGGCAACCGGGGCGTGGTCAAGGCGCTCTCCAACCTCTTTTTTCGCAGTCTGGGGGCCTCCGGCCTGCACGGGTCGCTGTGCGACGAGGCCGGGATAGAGGCGTGCACGCAAGACTTCGGCTGCCTGCGCACCAACGACATTTCGGATATCCTGAACACCTCGGCGCTTATCAACTGGGGCCGCGACCTGGCACGGGGCTCCGTGCACCTGGCGGCCATGGTCCGCGCCCTGCGCAAGAAAGGCGTGCCGGTGGTGACCATCGCGCCCGGAGAGGACACGGCCCAGGGTTTCACGGATCATTTCGTGCGCGTAAAACCCGGAACGGACCGCTTCCTGGCCGCGGCCGTGCTGCGCGAGGTGCTGCGCCGCAAGGGCATTGCGCCCGAGGTCGCGGCCGGTTGCCACGATCCGGCGAGTTTTGAGGCCCTGCTGGCCGAGTCCGGGCCAAGGCTCCTGGAGTGGTGCGGGGCGAGGCCCGAGGACGTGGCTCTGCTGGCGGACCATTACGCCGGGCCGTTGCCCGTGGCGACGCTTCTGGGCTGGGGCCTGCAGCGCTACCGCTTCGGCGGCCAGAACGTGCGCTTCATCAACGCCCTGGCCATGCTCGCGGGGCAGGTGGGCAGAAGCGGTGGCGGGACCTATTTCGGCCTGAGTTCCATGGCCAATCTCGCCCTGCCCTGGAAGGCTCAGACGGCGTATGGCCGGACCCTGCTCATGCCCGATCTGGCCCGGGAGCTGCGTCGCGCCGATCCCCCCGTGCGCATGGCCTGGGTGGAGTGCATCAACCCGGCCAACCAGTTCCCGGAGGCGGCGGCCGTAGCCGAGGCTCTGGCCGGTCTCGATTTTGTCGTGGTGGCCGACGCCTTCATGACGGACACGGCCGAGGTCGCGGACCTGATCCTGCCGGTGGCGCTCATGCTCGAACAGGAGGATGTCGTGGGCTCCTTCCTGCATGAATACGTGCAGTGGAGCGCAAAGGCCGTGGAGCCGCCGCAGGGGGTGCGCACGGATTATCAGATTCTGTCCGAGCTGGGCGGGCGGCTTTCGCCTCCCGTGATCCTGCCGGAGCCGGAGGCGGCCTTGCGCCAGGCGCTGGATTCTCCGACCCTGGACACCAGCCTGGAAGAGCTGCGCCGCACGGGATACGTGCGCTCCAACCATCCCGCCGTGGCCTTCGAGAACCTGCGCTTCGGGCACGGGGATGGCCTCTACCGCCTGCCCCCGCGTCTCGATCCGCCGGTGGAGGCATCGCAAGCCTATCCCCTGCAGCTTCTGACGCTCATCAACCGCCGTTTTGTTCATTCCCAGATCCTGCCCGAGGATCAGGGCGCATCACCGGTCGTGACCGTGCATCCGCGCACTCTTGAGGCCCTTGGCATCACGCCCGGCGCGGGCTGGCTGGTCACGGAACTGGGGCGGCTTGAAGTGCTGCTCGCGGCGGACGAGTCCATGCATCCGGACTGCGTGGTCTACCGACGTGGGCCGTGGGGTAAATCGGGCGGCGGGGTGAACCGCATCATCGGGTTCGTGGAGACGGACATGGGTGGGACGGGCGCGTACTATGAGCAGCGCTGCCGTCTTGCGCAGCGGGATCAGTAGCGGCCGTTCTTGACCGTGGTCACGTAGAGTTCGTAGTCGGGGTCGTTTTCGACGTTGACGCCGGGATAGCTCGGTTCGCTCCATTCGAAGCGGTCGCCGCGCCAGGCCACGATCGTGCGTCGGGCCTTGAAGGCTGCGTCCACGTAGACCACCTCCACGGTGTTCCGTTCATCGTAGGCGGAGGCGTCGCAGACGATGCCGACCTTGGTGAAGGCCTGGCCGTGGATGGTGACGGGATATCCGGTTCTGATTTTGGGCCGCATGTGCAGCTTTCCCTGGCTGAAGGTTTTGACGGGAGCCCTTTTGGGCTGGTGTTTTCCGCGCCCTATCGCGCTTTTGACGTTCTGCAAAGAGAAAATGTCCGTCATGGTTCGTTGTGGGAGCGGTTTTCAGTGCTCCGGGCGGTCACGTTCGAAGCTGGAGATGCCCGGTTTACGATGCCGGTGCATGCAACCTCGGCTTGTGTCGGCGGTCAGACGATAGGGGCCGACCGGTTACGGTGTTTTCTTGCCGCATACGTGTGCAATGACCATGGTCAGATCCTTGATGGAGATGGGCTTGGCCAGGTATTCGTCAAACCCTTCCAGTAGGTATTTCTCCCTGTCCCCCTGCAGGGCGTGGGCGGTGAGTGCGATGACGGGCAGGTCATGTCCGAATCTGTCCCGTATGTACCGTGTGGCCAGGCTTCCGTCCATGACCGGCATCTGGATGTCCATGAGCACGCAGTCCACGGTCTCGGTTTCCAGAATATCGAGAGCTTCCTGGCCGTTGGTGGCGCAGATGACCCGGTGCCCGAGCTTTTCCAGGGATTTTTGCAGGAAGAGTCGGTTGATCGGGTTGTCCTCGGTGACCAGTACGGAGAACTCCTGCTCTCCGGGTTCTCCGTCCTGCTCAAGTCCTTGCGCCAGTTCTCCCGGCAGCGCCCGTTCAACCGGGATGCTGAAGAAAAAGGTGGTGCCCGTCCCTTCCGTGCTTTGCACCCTGATGGAGCCGCCCATGGCCTCGATGAGCTGCTTGACGATGGCCAGTCCCAGCCCCGTGCCCTGATAGGTTCTGGTCGGAAAGCGCGCCGCCTGGGTGAAGCGCTCGAAGATGCTGTCCAGCTTGTCCGCGGGGATGCCGCATCCGGTGTCGGATATTTCAAAATTCAGCATCATGCGGGGGTTGTCGTCTTCGCAGGTCAGCCCTGTCAGGCGCAGTTCTATCTTTCCCTTTTCGGTGAATTTGACCGCATTGCCCACCAGGTTGAAGAAAATCTGACGGATCCTGTTTTCATCACCAAGCACCGTCCCGGGCAGTTCTTGGGTCAGGACAAGGGACAGGGTGACATCCTTTTCCTTGAGGCCGGTCTTGAAGAAGGCGACGGTGGCCTCAAGCATGTTGCCGGGGTCGAAGCTGGTTTTTTGCAGCTCAATTTTTCCGGCTTCGACTTTCGAGAAATCGAGAATGTCGTTGATGATGTGCAGCAGGTTTTGTCCGGATTGGCGGATGAGGGCCAGATATTCCTGCGCGTTCCGGCTGCCGGGATTGGCGAGCGCCAGTTCGGACAGGCCCATGATCCCGGTCAGGGGCGTGCGGATTTCGTGGCTCATGTGCGCCAGAAAAAGACTTTTGGCTTCGTTGGCTTCCTCGGCCTTGCGCCTGGCCGATTGCAGTTCCAGAAGGGTCTGCTTGCGGATGTGCACGACCAGGGCCAGGGAAATGATGATGACAAGCAAGGCGATGACGATGCTGCCGAAGATCAGGAAGAGCCGCTTGTTGGTCTCGAAGATGCTTCGGGGTCGATGCACGATGACGGAGCCTTCGGGCAGGGCCTTTTCATCAAGGTTGAAGCGGACCAGTTCCCGGTGGTCGAAGAGGTATCGGTTGGCCACCTCCCGGACCACGGGAAGCTCTGAAGGCGCGACTCCATCCAGGATTTGCAGGGTCATCCTGGCCGCGATTCTGCCTTGCTCGGCCCCGTTGACCAGTTTGCCGCCCACGATGCCGTGCCCCAGAAAGAAATCCCAGAATCCGTAGATGGGGCTCTGCGTATTGGCCTTGATCAGGGCCACGCTGGGGCCGAAGTCAAGCATGCGCCCATCCCTCCCGGCAATGGCGTTGGCCAGGAAGACAAGGGTTTTCGGACTCAAGGCCGAGACCTTTTCCAGCAGGGCGGGGGTGGGGATGTCCTGCCAAAAATGGAAGCGCAATCGTCCGGCATATGAGGGCATGAGGTGCAAAAACTGGCTGCGGTTTGATCTGTCCGTGCTGGAAATCGAGCCACCGATGATGACCACGTTGCGCGTGTCGGGGTGCAGGGCAAGGGCCGCGTCCAGGGTCTCGCGCACGGAGATTATTTCCGATACGCCTGTGATGCCCTCCGCACCGCCACGCATCTCCGGCTGGAAATTGTTCACGCCGCAGAAGATCACGGGCACGTTTTCAAAGAGTTCGTCGCGATGCTGCAAAACGAAGTCGAAAGCGGCGTCATCGGAGACAATGACTGCGCTTACGGCGTGATCGCGCACGTGGGTCGCGATCAGGTCAGACTGCATCTTCAGTATGTGTTCCTCAGGATATCTTTTGGCGTCCAGGTACTCGGTGCTGATCGACCAGGGCTTCCCGGACGCGGCAAAGGTCTCGATGATGCCCTGATGTATGTCGTCGGTCCAGCTCAGGCCCGGATTGTAGGAGTGGATGACCAGAATGTTGGGGACGGTCTGGGCCTGTGCGCACAGAACGCTCAGCCCCAGCAGCACTGCCAGCAGGGAAAAGGCTTTATTCCACAAGTGCTGTTGCCTCCTGGAGGAGATTTTCCGGGATGTCGATGCGCAGTTTTCTGGCCACGTTCAGGTTGAGCATGGTCAGTCCCTGAGTTGTACTCACGATGGGGATGTCTCCGGCGCGTTCGCCGTTCAGGATGCGCAGGGCCATGTCTGCCGCCAGGGTGCCGTGTTCGAATCCGGTCTGGATCACGCCGCAGAGGGCTCCGTCGGCGACGGTGTAGTCGAAAAATCCCAGGGAGGGGATGTTTGCATGCTCACGGGTCCAGTGCATGACTTCCTGGCTTGGGACAATCCGGCCCTCGGTATCGGTCAGTCCGTGGTAGGTCATGATGGCCAGGGCGTCGTGGGTTGCGCTGCTGGATTCAACCAGTTGTCGCCATTTTTGGTAGGTGTCGACAATGATCCATTCGGCTTCGATGTCTGCCGGGGTCGAGGCGCGCATCGGACGGATCGCTGCCAGGCTTGAGGACCTGGAGTCCAAAAGTACCGCAACCCTGCGGATGCCCGGATTCAGGCGGCGCAGCAGCTTAAGGCTATCGCTCCAGGCAAGCTCCTCGACGACGCCCGTGACGTTGATCGCGGGATAGCCGTACCGCGCCGGTTCCTGATTGACCCCGCAGAAAACGAAGGCCGGGGCCGAGCTGTCGCCTGCAAACCGCGCCGCGAAATACTGCTGCGCATCGTCGTCGCTGGTGATGACCACGTCCGGCCTGAAGCTGTCCATCAGTTCAGCCGCTTTTAGTCCCGCAGCTGTGAGGCTGGCCTCGTCGCGTTTGATGTTGGCGTCCATGAACATGGTGCGTATCTGGATTTGATGCCTTGCAAACATCCGCTCCAGGGCGTCATGGATGTCGGCTGTCCACGCAAAATTGCGGTCGTAACTGTGCACGATCAGTACTTTTTTGCCGCTTTTTCCGTCAGCCTTTGCGGTGTGAGGGCCCGTCGTCGTAAACAAGGCCAGGAGGATAATGATGGGGATTAAGCGGAGCATGATTTTTTTCTGTCACACAATGTCAGCGGCCGCAATATGCGCCAGGCCTTTTGCAGCGCCTGGGTAGAGCACATCTCTGCGAGCTGTTTGCCTGGATGGCTTGGGAGATCAGCGGCTGGCTTCCATTGTGCCTGCTCTTTTCGTGCCTTCCCTGCTCAGCATTTCCGAGATGGCGCTCATCAGGTCCTTGATGTCCACTGGCTTGGAAACGTAGGCATTCATGCCCGCCTGCAGGAATTTTTCCCTGTCGCCGTCCATGGCGTAGGAAGTCATGGCAATGATGGGGGTGTTTTTGGCGTCGTTTCCGACTTCGCCCTGGCGGATGCGGCGCGTGGCTTCGACACCGTCCATGACCGGCATCTGCACATCCATGAGCACAAGATCGAAGGGCTCGTTTTCGAGGGCTTCGAGGGCTTGTCGTCCATTCTGCACGTGTCTGACCGTGGCCCCGAATGTCCCGAGGAGTTTCATGGCGAGAATGCCGCTGAAATGGTCGTCTTCGGCCATGAGCACCTTCAGGCCGTCCAGGGCGGGAGCGAAAATGGCCTCGCGGTCAGGCGCGGGAACGGTGTTCGGTGCGGCGGCGCCGAAGGTGACGCTGAAAGACATGGTCGTACCCGCTCCGGGCTCGCTGACCACGGAAATGTTTCCGCCCATGAAGGCCACCACTCGTTTGCAGATGGATAAGCCAAGGCCTGCGCCTTGGTAGCTGCGGGTGTATCCTTCCGTGATCTGGGAAAAGGGGCTGAAGAGGTTGCCGAGTTTGTCGTCGGGGATGCCGATGCCGGTGTCGACAACGGAGAAGAACACCCGGCACTGACCTGGCTGCAGGGCCGGAAGCAGGGATGCCTCGACGCTAATCGACCCTGAATGGGTGAATTTGATGGCGTTGCCCACCATGTTGCTCAAAACCTGCTGCAGGCGGGTTGCGTCGCCGAGGACATGCTCCGGGATGTCCGGGTCAAGCTCGAAGCTCAGATCAAGTCCTTTTTCGCGGGCAATGGGCAAAAACAGGTCGCTGGTCTGGCGCAGCAATTCGGACATGGCCAAGGGCGCGCGCTGGATGGTGAGCTTGCCCGCCTCGATGCGTGAGAGGTCGAGGATGTCGGTCAAGAGGCGCACCAGACGGTTGCAGGACTGGATGGCCGTGTCCGAGTAGTCTTCCTGGACTGCTGTCAGCTCCGTAAGCTGCAGGAGCTGGAGCATGCCCATGATGCCGTTCAGCGGGGTGCGCAACTCGTGGCTCATGTTGGCCAGAAATTCGGATTTGGCGCAGTTCGCGGCTTCGGCCAGGTCCCTGGCGCGCAGGATCTCCTTTTCCGCCTGCTTGCGATCGCTCAGGTCCAGGGCGATTTCGATGCGCACGAGGCGTCCGTCGGTCCAGGGGATGGCCTGGTCGAAGTTTTTGTACCATTTCCCGGTCACTTGGTTGAAACATTCCCAGGCGGCGACCCCTGTCGGAAGGCCGCGTTCGTCCAGCAGGCGGCTGTTGGTGCAATGGGGGCAGGGGGCGGGCTCGTGGTTGAACGCTTCGTGACAGAGTTCCCCGGTGCAGTCGCGGCCAAAAGTCTCCTTTATGTGCTGGTTCATGAACAGGATGCGGTAGGTCGCAAGGTCGGCCACGTAGACGTTGACCGGGAGGCTGTCGAGGATGGTGGTCAGGGCCCGGTTGGTGTTGCCCAGATCTTCCTGGGCCTGCCTGCGGGCAATGGCCGCGCCCAGGCTGGCCGAGACAATGCTCAGGACATGCTCCTCGATGGGCGTCCAGCAGCGGGGCGAAAGAACCGAATCAAAACCCAGAAAACCCCACATCCTGCCGTGCAGCTGGATGGGCACCACCAGAATGCTGACGATGCCCTGCGGCTCGAGGATCACTCGCTCCGAGGCAGGGAAATCGCTGACCATTCCCTTGATGGAGCGGCCTGCGCGCAGTTCCGCCAGCCAGCGGGGCGTGATTTCATTCATGGGCAGATTCTGCAGGTCGGGGTTGTCGATCTGGACCGGGATTCCCGGCCGCGCCCATTCATAGGCCTGGCTTGTCAGCTCTGCGCCGGATTCCTTGTCGGTATGGTTCCTGAAGACGTAAACCCGGTCCGTGCCCGTGTCCTGCCCCAGCCGTGCCAGGACTCTGGCCATGGACTGATTGAGGTCCGGCTCCAGCAGAAGTTCGAGGGAGGTCGCGGCCGCGAGTTCCAGGGCCTTTTCCCGCAGGAACGAGCTTTTTTGCGCGAATTTGCGTGGTGTGATGTCGACGATCACCCCTTCAAGGGTCTCCACCTCACCGTCAGCCGTCTGTACGGGAATGCCAATTTCCCAGACCCATCTGGGCTGTCCGTCGGCGGTCATGATCTCGAATTCGACATGCACAGGGGCGCGTCTTTCTATGCCCGCAGTCCAGTTTTTTCGGACATCCTGCCGGTACTGGGGCAGGATGAGGTCATTGAATGACAGACGGGTGCCGTGCAGCAGCTCTTCCCCGCTGTACCCCGTGAGATCAAGGCAACTTTCGGATACGAAGTCCACGGTCAAGTCTTCGTCATTGCGGCGGCGAAAGGTCATGCCCGGCAGGCTGCCGATGAGGCGGGACGTATTCGCTTCCTTGGCCTGACGGGACTCTTCCATGCGTTTGATTTCGGAAATGTCGGTGGTGAAAACCTGGGTATGCGAAATGTCGCCATCCGGGGCGTGGGCGATTCTGGTACTTCCGGACACCCAGATGGCTGATCCGTCCCGGCGCGTGAGTCGCAATTCCCGGTTCGCGGGGGCGGTTCCGGCACTGTCATGGAGGCTGGCAATGGTCTGCGGGGCGCAGGCCAGCAGCTCTTCAGCCGTGTCGTATCCGAACATTTTGACCAGCGCCGGGTTGGCGAACAGGACCTTTCCGCCTGGCGCGGCCATGGAGAAGCCGATGGGGGCGCTGATCAGGGCGTCGCGCAGGTGTTCTTCCAGTCCGGGTCCGGACTCTCCGGAAATGCAACAGCCATCCGATGGTAAAGAGGGCATCCGCGACTCGCAGGTTATGGGGTGAAGTGGCCGCCCGGCGACCGTTTTTCATGAATGATACCAAAATAATGATTCGAAAACCGATTCAAGACCCATGCCGGGAAGATCAGCATTCGAGTTTGTTTCATCATTTTCGGAAAATATCAATCAACTGGCGATTTTTTCAGTCAAGACACCGCGGGCTTTCTGGTAACCGAAACGACCGTCCTTGGACGCAGTGTCGTCGTAAGTGTGCAAGGCAACAGGGAAGCGGAAGACTGGGAACGATGACCCTAGAAAGGTCTGCACCGGCCGACACCCTGTCCCCCTACTTGTACCCATAATCATTCAATAAATACCACCCTCCCTCCCCAGTGTGCAGCCCGGCAGAAGCTGGTAGCCTGGACGAAAAACGTCCAGCACCTAGGGAGGATTCATGTCCCAGCTATCTGCCGACAGCCCGTGGTTCACGTTCACGGCTCCGTCCTGCTCCGGTTTTCAAGTCTACTCCTTTTCCGGCACGGAAGAAGTCCACAAACCCTATGAGTACGAAATCGAGCTCGTGCACGAATCCGCGCACGTCGATTTCGCGGAGCTTCTGGGCCATGCCGCGTGCCTGAGCATCGCCGACAAAAGCGGCGGGGTCCGGCACGTGCACGGCGTCGTCCATCGCTTCATGCAACTGCATACGTCAAATCGGCGCACCCACTACCGCTGCCTGCTCGTGCCCAGGCTTCATTTCCTGAATCAGGTCACGGACCACCGCATCTTTCAAAACATGAACGTGACCCAGATCATCGAAAAGATCTTAAGGGAGCAGAACTTCACGGACGATTCCTACGCCTTCAAATGCTTCTTCGACTACGCTCCGCGCGAGTACTGCGTACAGTACGGCGAGACGAGCCTGCATTTCATCTCCCGCCTGTGCGAGGAGGAGGGGCTCTACTTCTACTTCGATCACTTCAAGGACCGGCATGTGCTCTGCTTCTCGGACATGCCTGATGGCCCCCGGATCGAAGGGGAAAGCCTGGTGCGCTTCCATCCCGGTGCCGGAACCGAGACGGACACGGCCACAGTCCGGACCATTGACATGGGGCGGGACATCCGCAGTGACTCGTTCACCTTCAGGGAGTGGAATTTCGAGAAGACCCGCCTGGACCTGCAGGTCAATCTGTCCGAGACCGATCCCGTCAAGGCGCCCGTTCCTGTGGGCATGAATTTGGAGCAGTACCGTTACCCGCATCTTTACCAGCTGCGAAAGGACGGAAAGCGGTATGTCGATCTTGAACTCCTGCGTAATTTCAGCATGAGCGCCTGGGTCGATGTTACGACCGATGTCTCCCGGATGATGCCGGGGTACGTATTCGAACTCTTCGAGCATCGCCGGTCGGAATACAATGCAAAATGGTGGGTGGTCCGTGTGGAGCACCGGGGCGAGCAGCCCCAGGTCCTGGAGGACGAGGCCCCGGACCGCGGCATGATGTACGCTGCAAGCGTGCGGGCCATCCGGAACACGACCCGGTTCATCCCCGCCTTGGATCATCCCAGAACCCCCATCTACGGAGTGCAGTCGGCCATCGTAACCGGTCCGGACGGCGAGGAAATTTTCCCGGACCAGTTCGGCCGCGTGAAGGTGCAGTTCCATTGGGACCGGGAAGGGAGGCGCGACGAGAATACCACCTGCTGGATTCGCGCCTCCCAGGGCTGGGCCGGAGGACAGTTCGGGACCATGGCCATCCCCCGCATCGGCCAGGAAGTGCTGGTCACCTTCCTGGACGGCAACCCGGACCGGCCCGTCATCACGGGCCGGGTCTTCAACTCTTTTAACCCGGTCCCGTACCCCCTGCCCGCAAACAAGACGCGCACGGTCTTCAAGTCCATGTCCACGCCGGGGGCGGAAGGCGAAAAGCGCGGATTCAATGAACTGCGCATCGAGGACAAGAAGGGCCAGGAGGAGATCTACGCCCACGCGGAAAAGGACGTGAACGTCTACGTCAAGAACGACTGGAAGGAGCACATCCTGCGCGACCAGCACCGCACCATCGACAATTTCTCCTATTCTACAGTCAAAGGCGAGGATCACCAGACCGTGCACAAGGACCGCAAGGTCGAACTGCTGTCGGACGACCACATGACGGTCAAAGGCAACAGCCACCGCAAGATCACCGAAAAATGGCTGGTCCGGACCGGGGCCGAGACGCACCTCAAATCCGACATCAAGACGGTCCTCGAAGCCGGCACGGAGCTGACCATCAAGGCCGGCGGCAGCTTCATCAAGATCGACCCCTCAGGGGTGACCATCAACGGGGCCAAGATCAAGCTCAACTCCGGAGGCAGCCCTGGTTCGGGATCGGGGGCGAGGCCGCTGCTGCCTGTGGGCAGCGAATTGGTTGAAGAGGGCACGATGCCCTTCTGCCAGAAAGTGAACTTTGATGAGACCCGGCAACTGGAACAGCCAATCATCAGAAATTGTACACTTGAACAGGAGTCCGAACATGCATGAATCGCCGGTGAACGACGCAGTGCGGGAAGTTCCTGGCCCTGGAGTCGTCCTTGAGGAATGTCGAAGCAAAAACTGGAACATGTGGCTTGTGCTTGACCCGGGCTGTCACCCGCAGGCCCTTGCAAAACTCTATGCCACGGAACCCGATGCGGAAAAAACGCTCCTCTTCTTCAATTCTCCTCTGGAACACATGCACGAACTCTCGCCCCGGATCGCTGCCGTGATGCCGGACTCTCCAATGGTTGCCTGGCTCGAACGCCACAATCCGCCGGGCTGGGGCATGGTCTTGGCCTCGGACGTCCAAGCAGGAGAAATTCTGGCCCATCTGCGCAGCCTGCTGCTGGTCAAGACCGAAGGGGAAGACGTCATTTTCCGTATCTGGGACGGACGCATCGTAAGCCGCATATGCAAGGCAATGCCCGAAGAAATCCCCTCACTGATGGGTCCTGCGCGGCTCGCCCTGACACGCATGAGCGGCGGAGCCTGGATGCGCATCGACCACGAGTCCGACGCAATGAACGCTCCCCGAATCGTGCATCCCTGCCCGTGGTACATGTTCGGTGCGCGTCATGCCGAGGTCTTTCGTGACGGACGCGCCCAAGTCATTGCTCGCAACATCGTCTTCTCGATGTACGGGTCGGATCCGCTCACGCCATCGCTCCAACTGCCAGGTGACGAGTCGCTCCTCGAGTTCGCCGTTCGCCATGTGGAGCGCGGGCTCGCCTTGGGGCTTTGCAGCGAGCAGGCGCTGGACCTCTTCGTCCGCTGTTGCCTGCTTTGCGGGGG
>SWCA01002206.1_pt1 | contig 20279 bp, 13 predicted proteins | sample 4692961 | NCBI WGS metagenome assembly SWCA01 (sample SAMN10267275, study PRJNA491770) | bioreactor metagenome | isolation source: DHS bioreactor inoculated with | place: Japan: off Shimokita Peninsula
AAGGGTGCGCGACGAGTTTCTCAGTTACATAACCCCCTTTTCGGTCGAAATTCAAATTTTCCATCCCCCTTTTAATGTTGATGGGGCGCGGCAATCCGTCCATATCAAGGCGCAGCCAGTCGTACATTTTAAAGGTGAAAATATAGGGTGTTGTGCTGATTTCGAGTACCAGGTTGTTTGTCCCCGAGCCATGAATGGTCCCCGGAGGAATCAGAAATAAATCATGCTTTTTGGAATCCAGCACCTGCACGTGCTTGGTGATGTCAATCGGCTTTTTGTTCTCAAAACTGTAGGTCAGATCGGCTTCAAAAGCCTTGGGGTCAATATCCTCCTGAAAACCAAGGTAGCATTTCGCATCCACAGCCGCATCCAAAATATAGTACGTTTCTTCCTGTGTGATGTTCTCGCCAAAATGCTTTTGAATATATTCGACCTGCGGATGGCACTGAATGGACAGATTACCGCCATCAAAAGTATCTAAAAAGTCGAAGCGTATGGGAAATTCAAGGCCATACTGATCCGCGTGCTTTCCCAGCACGGCCTCACTTTCCTGAAACATCAGGCAGTCGAAAGACACTTCCAGCAACAAGCCGTCGCTTTCCAGCAGCAGGCCATTTTCGGGCACAATCAGTTCAAACGACCAGGCATAATTAATCACCTCCTTGTTTAGACCGACTATTTTCTCCTTGATCCATTGTCCGCCCCACGCGCCAGGTTCAAACCAAGGTCGGACACGAAACAGGTTTGTCGCCATCGTTCGCAAGGCCTTGCGCAAATCATCACCGATCATCCAGCTCATTGCATCAGGCTGCTGCCCGTCCACCATAAAATCGATTCGAGAAATCAAATCTTGCTTGTGCTTGTTGAGCACCACCCAATCGACAAAATAGAAGCGTTTGTACATGGTTTTGATGTGATCCGCCTTTGAAGCTCCCAAATTGGTGATCGCCTCCGCCCGGGCACGAAACTGTAACTCATTCTTAGGCAGATCGACATACACCAAGCAGGCTTCCCATCCGGCCAAAGCAGCTCCCGGTCCAACGAGGATGCTCAAGTCAGCATCTTCCGAAGGAGTCAGTTGCTGTAGCTTCTTCGGATCAAAAAAGTCGGCCAAGGTCAAGCTCGTCCGGCTGCCGAATAAAGGATCGTCACCTCCAAGAAACGGTTCGATTAACCGATCTATTTCAGTCTCGGGTTTTAAGGCAGCCGAAACATCCGTCCAACGAACCATCTTGCCAAGCGCCTTCAATTCAACATCCAGTTCATCTTTCAGCAGTTCGAAAAAAACGCCTTGGTAGCCATCAATCACAACTTGTCCCTGCCTGCTGATGGCTTGGGCCAAACCCTTCAAGCCGGTTTGAATACTTCCGGCCTCCAAACGCAAACTTGGGTAAATATCATAAGTCCCAGCTTGCTGATCTGACTTTGTTATTGGTCGCAGAAACTGGTCTGTTTTTCTATCGTTCTTCATTTTATTCTCGTTGATGTCATTATTCTATGCCCCAACGCTTGTTGGGTTGGTCCGAAGCCTTCAGAATCAGATGTCCACCCTGAACGAAGATGCTCCAGGGCAGCTCAAAACTCGTGTGTGAGTTGCCATTAAAGCTGGCAGACCGGATATAATGCTGCTTTGCCGGATCACCTTTGACTTCGATGACAAACTCCTTTCCGGAATAAAATTCCGGATGAAGCTGGATGCGAACTTTTTGAAACAAGGGCATGCCCAGTTGCAAGTTTGGTTCAATATCGCTTCCGCCTTTCACGTCAAACAAGCCCATACCTGCCATGACGTACCAGGCTCCCAATTGTCCCTGGTCTTCATCTTGGCCATAGCCATAGCCATGAATGCCGTCGGTACCATAAAAATCGTTGCAAATCTGTCGTACCCACTTCTGGGTTAACCACGGGGCTCCTGAAAAATTAAATAACCAGGAAATATGAAGGCTGGGCTGATTTCCATGGTTATACACATTCTCCAGCCCGGCAAAAGCGTCAATGGTTTTTCCTCCACCAAAGCCGGTTTCCTGTGCTCTCAGAAATAAGGAATCCAAACGCTCGTTAAACTTTTCCCGGCCAATTTTCGCGATAAGGCCATCCGGATCATGGGGAACGTAGAAAGTGTATTGAAAGGCATTTCCTTCCTGAAAGCCGCGCCACACCTGATAAGGGTCAAACTCATCGAGGAACTCACCTTGCTGGTCTTTTGGACGAATAAAGCCCGTGGACGGATCGAACAGCTTTTCCCATCCTGACGAAAGGCCGATGAGTTGCTGATAGGCCGTGTCCTTCTGCAGGCTTTGTGCCATCTGTGCTGCGGCGTAGGCACCAAAACTGTACTCTAAGGTATGCGAAGCCGAAAACTGTGAAGCCACCGCCGACGATCCCGTATAGTACGCACTATTCTCAGCATAGGGAACATAGCCCCGTTCCAGGAACACGTGCGTATCGGCCTTGCCAACTCCTTCGGGGCGATTTTGCCAGCCGGTTTCATTTTTCAACACCGCTTCAAAAGCCAGATCAACAGGATAGTTTCGGATTCCCCTGTTGTAAGCGGAGGCAATCACCTGCCCCATAAAGTTGGTGCCCACACCCGACACAAATTTAGAAGTCGCGATTCCATCGGCCAGCCAACCACAATCGCTGTAAACATCCAATTGGCAATTGACAAATTCATTCAAGTAATCGGGATAAGCGATCCCCCAAAGCTGGGTGAGGTTCCAAAATGCTCCCCAAACCGCATCTGTATTGTAATGATGATACAAAGGTTGTCCCTCTTCGTCTAGTGGAATTTGCCCAATAGCACCGTTATTTTTCACATATGCGCCGTTGCAATCGCTGGCCAGCCCACGACCTAAAAGCGCATGGTAAAGTCCGGTGTAGAATTTGACACGATCCTTTGCTTGTCCACCCTCAACAGCAATGCGTCCCAGCATGCTGTTCCAATACTGCTGTGCCTGCTTTTTGGCTTGATCAAAATCCAGGTCTGCAGCTTCGGTTTGCAGGTTGATCCGGGCATTGGCGATGCTGGTGTACGATAAGCCAATCTTCACGGTAACCGACTCCTGCGCTTCGGTTTCAAAATTGAAATACAGGCCACAGCCCGGTCCTTGAACCGACTCGCTTGATGAAAAAGTTTCCTCACCGATAAAGGTCCCAAAACCATCAGGCACCTGATCTAGCTCGGCTACAAAATACATCTTGACCTGCGCTCCCGCCTGATAATTTTTAACATACTCGGGCAAAGTCTGCACAAAGCCCTCAATGGTTGATTCCGATACGCGACGCACAAAAGCATCGGTCACCGCACCACTTTCGCCCTGCCGGCTGCCAATATCAAAAATCAGATGCGCTTGTTTTGTCTCGGGAAAGGAGTACCGGTGAAAAGCGACCCGTGGTGTTGAGGTCAATTCGGCCAAAACGCCATAATCATCGAGTTCAACCCGGTAATAGCCTGGCTGTGCCAATTCGGTCTCTCTTGAGAAACGCGAACGGTAACCCTCATCAGGCGATTCCAGCGTGCCGGGAATCGTCTGCAAGTTCCCTACCGTAGGCATCACCGCCACACCACCAATCTGAAACTCATGAAAATTCACAAAACTTTCGATGGAGATATGCCGCTGGTCGTAACCCACAGCTTCCCAGCCCCACTTGTTTCCGTAGTGCCCGTCGGTTGAGGCTGCCGGTTTGGCCATGCCAAAAGGATTGGCAGCGGGGGTGTAGAAAAACCATCGTGAATGCGCTGCTCCGATGTTCGGATCAACCTCTTCAATAAAATTGGGTGCTTGTGCCCAGGAGCCTAAAGTCCAGAAGGCAAACACTAGCGTAACTAAACCAGATCTCATCAGACTATTTTTTTGTTATTTATCAGATTAATGAAAATTCAGAGCTTACTCGTTGGCTAAAGCCCTTTCCAACTGCTCAATGGCTACATAAAGTACACCCGCCGAACCACGGAAGGTTCCCGATCCGCGTGGCTCATTGTTGATGGAGTACCATTCATAAAAACCATCGTTTTCCAAAACGCGCTCAGTCATGGGCAAAAGCCGCTCGTAAGCTTCCTGCAAAAAGCCATACCGTACCAGTTGCTGAATCATGCGACCGCCGAACCAGGTCCAGTCGCCGCCATTTTGATAGCTGTACTCGGGGTTCATAATTTGATTTTCGAAGAAACCTTCCGGATAGGGCGGATAGAGCGTCAATCCAATGGAAGGTGCGCCCGCCTCTTTCGCCCGTTTCACCATTTCATTCAGCGAATGCTCAATTTCGGGGACTGACAACAAACTGGCTTCGATAGCAATGGCCGTTCCACCAAAGTAATAAATCTCATTTTCGTTGAAATCATCGGGGAACGGAGAACCTTCAAGATAAATATGTGGAATGAACTTCTGGTTTTCCTTATCCCACAAATGTTTACGACAACTTTTAAAAACTTCGTCCCGAACCACTTCCCAGCGCGTTCTGGATGATGGAATCATTTCCATCAAATTATCCAGAGCAATGATAAACATCGCATTATCATAAATATCAATGGCCCTGTGGGTGTTTTCGTCCAGGTCAACCCCCCAGCCGTGTTCCGGCTGAACATCGCCCCAGTCGGCAGTTGTCGCTCCCCAAAGTAAATTGTGGCTGGCCACATAGCGATTTGTAATCAAAAACTCCATGGCCGCTTCCAGACGCTGAGCTACCGTCATGTCACCAATCAGTTCATCCAAAATGGGTTGATCGCCCGTAGCTTTAATGTACTTATAAACCGTCTGGACCAGCGAAGTTTCCTGATCAGTCTCCACCGTGTTTTTGTGGCCCGCATAGTTAGGTGCCATTTCAGTGTACGTAAAATCATAGCGAATGATGGTATCTTCACGGGGCGTAAAGCCATCCAGAATATTTCCGTCGTCCCCCTGCATGCGGAAGAACACCAGCAGGTTTTCCTTCAACTCTGCCGGATCGTAAAGTTCAGCGGCCAGCTCGATAAAGGTGTTATAATCGCGAATCCACACTTCGCGGTAGCCATCACCAGCATTGAACCCGGTCTTCACCACTTCGCGGGCTTTCTGCTTGGTAAAAGCGATGGATTCATTTTCGCGCACTTTTTGAGCTAACTCTTCGGTTGATAGCCGCTTTTCTCCAGACTGACAAGCTACCAAAAGGAAGAAGAGCAGATAAATCGAATAAATTCGTTTCATAATCTGAGTTGGTTTAGGATTTCACTTGTTAAAATTTGATGTTTACATGGTTGCCAGGCAGGGAGCCACGCGTTTCCAGAAATCGGGTTCGGCCAAGCGAGCACTTCCAATAATAGCAGCGTTTTCCTTGAGCTCCGAAAGTTCGATCCGAAGGCTTAAGTCGGCCTTTTGAAGCGCCTCATCCATGGCCGGTTGAAACAAGTTGAAAGCATTGGCAATATTTCCTCCAATCACCAGCACTTCAACGCCAAACTTCTCCAGCCAAGGCTGAAGCAGCTCGACCAGCTTCTGCCCAAAATCATCGAAAATAAGCTGTGCTTCTTTTTCATGAACGGCAGCGTCGGCGACTTCTTTAGCGCCAGGGACCGATTTACCTGTGGCATCTTTGTAGCGTGCAATTAAGCCGCGGGTTGAAAAATAGTCATCGGCAATGCCGTTTTCGAAAGGCAAATGCCAAATACATCCCTGATCGGGAACTTCTGTACCGGTAGTAACGGGCAAGCTATCCTTTAAGAAGGCCGACCCAAAGCCGGTTCCCAAGGTAATCGCAAGCGAACGCGTTGATCCTTTGGCTTTCCCTGCCCAATCTTCGCCAATGGCAAAGGCCGTGGCATCGTTGATAAAACGGATGGGAAAATCGGCTGGCAATTTCAAATACGCTCGCAGGGCTTCCGGAACATTCAGCCTGTAAATATTCTCGTACTTGTTGTTTTCGCCCGTAAAACGTGGAATTCCGTTTTGGTAGTCGAAAGGCCCAGGCATGGCAAATCCGATTCCGACTATATTTTCGAGGCCGGCCAGCCGAATGGATTCGGCGATTGTCTTTCCCCAAGAGTCGATGATCACATCAGACTGGGCGTGATTGTCCAGGTCATTTTCAGCAAAGGTTTTGTCTAGAAATTTTTCTGACTCCCAATTAAAAGCGGCGCTACTCACGTGACTTCCGCCAACATCAACGCCAATGGCAATTTTCTTCATGGTTTATCTTTTTATATCAATGGTGTAGGCAAATTTGTCGGCACAATAAAACCCGATGTTGTACTCCAACGGACGGTCTCCGGGATCGTAAACCAGCCGTTCGCGCACCAGGACCGGATCACCCGCTGCGATGGACAGCCGCTTGGCGGTAATGCTTGTGGCCAGTCGTGCCTTGATTTTTTCTTTGGACAAGGAAGGGACCACGTGGAAATCATCTTCCAGAATTTCGTACAGCGGCCGTGTAAAATCTTCGGTTCCCGTGAGTCCAATTCGCGGATGAAAATAACTTTCGAAATACACGAAAGGCCCGGCATCATCGCCACGCACACGACTTAAGCGAAGCACCCTGGTCTGCTCTTCAACTTTGAAAAACGAAGCCAGCTTTTCATCTGCTTCGACCCATTCAATATTCAGGCTATAAGTCTTAAACTGGACACCACGCTCATTCATCTCCTGGGTGAAGCTGTGCCAATGTTGCAAGTGGGTAGTCACCGTTTTTTTGGCCACTATGGTGCCCACACCCTTCTTGCGAACCAACAATCCTTCGTATTCCAATTTATTGGTCGCCTGTCGCAAGGTATTTCGCGAAATCCCCAGCTGCCTGGCCAAATCAATTTCTTTTGGCAGAAATCCGCCATCCTGATATTCGGGCAGTTCAATCATTTGCCGCAACAGGCTTTCCACCTGGGCATGCAGTGGAATGGGACTCTGGTGGTCAATGGTCAATTTCATTCGAAAACTTCTTTTTTCTTGTTCATATGTTTGAACATACTAAATTAAGCTATTTATTTTAGAAATAAAACAATGCGAAAAAAAAAGACCACCTATTTTCACAAGCAGCAGTTTCAATAAAATTCAGAATAATTTGATGATTCATCTTTTGACAAAGAAAACGGCAGGTCCTCTGTTTGTGTTCCCCGGTTTGTTAACTATCGTTTCTGTTATTTGGGCAGAACAAGATCCGAATACGGACTATCGAGGAGCAGGATTCTTGAACATTCAAACTTGATGAAATACTCCGATCGAAATTACTCACAAGCTCGGAACTTATTCTCGTTCATCACACCTATTTTGACTCAAAAAAGGTGGAGAACTAACATGCAGCTCTCCACCTTTCTATCTCTTCAACTATTTATCTATCGAAAACGAGTAGGGGAAATCGGATGCTTTGGTTCCTCTTTTTCTGTTGGGTTCATCATCCATGTCAAAATGAATGGTGCCTCCTTTCATCAGCTCATCGTACTTAAAGTAGTTTTTGCTGTAGGACTTGCCGTTCAAATCGATGGATTCGACATAGCGGTTATCTTGCCCGTTTTTGGGCGCTTCAATGCTGATGGTCTTGCCATTTTCAAGCGACACGGTAATCTTCTTAAACAGTGGCGCACCAATCACATACTCATCGGTCGCCGGGGCTACCGGGTAAAAGCCCATGGCGGTAAACACGTACCAGGCCGATGTTTGTCCGTTGTCTTCATCTCCGCAATATCCATCGGCTTGCGGGGTGTACAGACGATCCATCACTTCGCGAAGCCAGTGTTGCGTTTTCCAGGGTTGTCCGGCGTAATTGTACAGGTAAATCATGTGCTGAATCGGCTGGTTGCCGTGTGCATAGTTGCCCATGTTCATGATCTGCATCTCGCGGATTTCGTGTATCACCTGCCCGTAGTACGATTCATCAAAAACCGGTGGCACAATAAAGACCGAATCCAGCATGGTGACAAACTCCTGCTTGCCACCCATCAGGTCAATCAGTCCCTGCATGTCGTGGAAAACCGACCAGGTGTAGTGCCAGCTGTTGCCTTCGGTAAAGGCATCGCCCCATTTAAACGGACTGAATGGCGACTGGAACGAACCATCCTCATTGCGTCCCCGCATCAGTCCGCTTTCCTTGTCAAATACATTTTTATAATTCATCGCCCGCCTGGCAAAGATCTCGAGTTCGCTTTCCGGTTTGCCAAGGGCTTTGCCCAATTGGTAAACACAATAGTCGGCAAACGCGTATTCCAGGGTCCGGGCTACGTTTTCGTTCACCCCAACATCATAAGGAATGTAACCCAGCTCGTTGTAATAGTCAACGCCGTAACGGCCAACCGAAGTCACCGGGCCTTCGTGTGTGGTGTTTTTCACCACCGCGTCCCAAAGGGTTTCGATGTCATAACCACGCAGGCCTTTCAGGTAGGCATCCGCAACAATGGTGGCCGAGTTGGAGCCAATCATGCAGTCGCGGTGCCCGGGGCTGGCCCACTCAGGCAAAAAGCCACTTTCCTTGTAGGTGTTGGCCAGGCCTTCCTGTATCTTTTCATTCAGCGATGGGTACATCAAATTGAAGAAAGGAAAAACAGCCCGGAAAGTATCCCAAAAGCCGTTGTCAGTAAACATGTACCCTGGCAGTACTTCGCCGTTGTATGGGCTGTAATGTACCACCTCGCCGTTTTCATCATACTCGTAAAACTTCCGTGGGAAAAGCAACACGCGGTACAGGCACGAATAGAATGTTTTGATTTGATCATCGGTTCCTCCTTCAACCTTAATACGCGACAGTTCCTTGTTCCAGCTGACTGCACCTTTTTCCTTCACCTGGTCGAACGAGTCCTCCCCCAACTCTTTCAGGTTGCGCTCGGCCTGCTCATAGCTGATAAACGATGAAGCTACCCGAGCATGTATTTTTTCACCTTTGCTGGTTTTAAACCGGATGGCTGCACCAACATGGTTGTCCTGCAACTCGGTTTTGCCTTCCACAATTTTGTCCTTGCTCCAAACCTCGCTTTTCTCAAACGGCTTGTCGAACACCACCACAAAATAGTTTTTAAAGTTGTCGGGCACTCCGCCACTGTTGCGGGTGGTATAACCGATGATTTTATTTTCTGATGGAATCAGTTTCACATACGAGCCGCGGTCAAAAGCATCTACCAACACGTAAGACTCATCAGTTTCAGGAAAGGTAAAACGAAACATGGCCGCCCGTTCGGTAGGCGTGATTTCGGTCACTACATCGTAATCGGCCAGGTACACCTTGTAGTAATGCGGTTTGGCGGTTTCGGCCTTGTGCGAGAACCAGCTTCCGCGTTCGTCTTCGTCAATGACCAACTATCCGGTGTTCGGGAAAAGTGAAAACTGCCCGTAGTCGTTGATCCACGGACTGGGCTGGTGAGTTTGTTTGAATCCGCGGATTTTATTGGCGTCGTAGCCATACACCCAGCCATCACCCATTTTAGCGGTTTGAGGTGTCCAAAAGTTCATTCCCCAAGGCAGTGCAATGGCGGGATAGGTGTTTCCGTTGGATAGTTTGAATTCCGAATCGGTACCCATCAGGGTATTCACATAATCAACCGGTTGCAGCTCCTGTGCGTTGACCTGCAAGGCCGAAACGCTAAAAAGCAGGGCAAATAAAATAGCTAATTTTCTCATGGTTATATCAAAAATTTAGAATAATGACCGCAACTTAAAAACTGTTCGGTTCATCATTTGGTTTAGGTACGATTTTGTACGTTCTATGAACTAATAAAATCAGCCGATAAAAAATACTCACCGGCTGATTGCTATTTCTTTCTTTATGCAGTCGAATTCATTCGTTTAGTAGGCTGAAGATGGCCGCGCTGACGGCGCCGCACCAAAGTTTCGGTTGGGCTCCGGTCCCATCACAAATTTCAGGCTGCCACCATTAACAATGTCCTCGTGCGAAATGTACGAACGCTCATGGGATTCGCCATTCAACTCAACAGATTGAATATAAATGTTTTCAGCGCTGTTATTTTCCGTTTGAATGGTAAAGGTTTTGCCTTCGGGAAGTGTAATTTCCACTTGGTCAAACAGCGGACTGCCAAACACATAGTAGCCATTGGCCGGGTTGACCGGGTAAAATCCCATGGACGAAAGAATATACCAGGCCGACATTTGCCCACAGTCTTCGTTACCACTCAGGCCATCGGGTTGATCGGAATATAAGGTATTGCAAATTTCACGCACTTTCTCTGCCGTTTTCCATTGCTGCCCCACATAGGCATATAGATAAGTAATGTGGTGACTGGGTTCGTTACCATGGGCGTATTGTCCGATCAGTCCGGAAATGTCAGCCGAAGCGCCTTCCACCTTTATCGACTCAATGGAGAACAAACTATCCAGCTTGGTGATAAACGCTTCCTCGCTTCCAAACAGTTCAACCAATCCTTCCACATTGTGCGGCACCAGCCAAGTGTACTGCCAGGCGTTTCCTTCGCAATAGTCGTCTTCGCGGTGTTGCGAATAGAAGGGATTGAACGGAGTTCGCCAGCTGCCATCCGACATTTTGCCCCGCATAAATTCCCGGCTCTCATCAAAATAATGCTGGTAATATTTAGCCCGTTTGGCGAACAGCTCAAAGTCTTCGGTTTTGCCCATCGCTTTGGCCATAGCCGCAATGCACCAGTCGTCGATAGCATATTCCATTGCACGGGCTACCGACTCCACCTGGCTGTCGGCCGGAATGTATTCAATTTCCTTGATGAAATCAAGGCCCCGCTCATCGCGCATGGCAAACGCCTTAACTGCCTCAAAGGCCAGTTCAGCATCAAAGCCATCAAAGCCTTTCAGGTAAGCGTCGACAATGACCGGAACAGCGTGGTAGCCCACCATCGTGTTGGTTTCGTTGCCCATCAGGTGCCACACGGGTAACTTACCCTGCTCCTGATAAATGGCCAACATCGAATTCACAAAATCATTGACCCGCTCAGGTTGAACCAGTGTAAATAAGGGATGCGCCGCCCGGTAAGTGTCCCACAGCGAAAAAGTGGTGTAGGTTTCAAAACCCGGATTTTGGTGAACTTCGCGATCGGCTCCGCGGTAATCGCCATTCACATCATTAAACAGCGATGGCGCAATCATGGTGTGATACAGGGCTGTGTAGAATATTTTTTTGTCCGTTTCATTTTCTGTTTCAATGTTAATTTTGGCCAGTTCACGGTTCCACTGCTGCTGCGCTTTTGCCTTCACGGCTTCAAAATCCCAGTGGTTAATTTCGCTAACCAAGTTGTTGGCCGCACCATCCATGCTGACCGGTGAAATGGCTGTTTTGGCCAGCAATTCGCCTGCGCCTTCAAACTCTATGATGGCTGTAGCTACACCACGTTCATCTGATGAATGAATGATTTCAAAACGCTTGATTTCTTTTGAAAATTCGGTATTGAAAAATACCCGCTGATCGTTGGCCCAACCTCGTGAAAAGCGGAATCCCCGAATACTGGTTTCATCCACCTGCTCGATTAAGCCGCTGGTTAACTGGTCCCATCCGGTTCCGTAGCGCAGGTCAATAATTACTTTGGAGTTGTCACCCTCTTCAAAGTCGTATTTATGAAAGCCAACCCGCTCCGAGGTGGTCAGCTCAACATCAACCTGGTGCCGATCGATATAAATGCTGTAATAGCCCGGCTCCACCACTTCTTTGGCATGGGTGTATGATGATTTCCAATCGTAAGGATTTTCGGGATCAGACTCATGCGTGTAACTGCCGGCAACAGGCATGAACAGCACATCGCCCAAATCGCCAATTCCGGTTCCGCTGAGGTGCGTGTGGGCAAAACCAATCAAGATGGAATCAGAGTAGTGGTATCCCGAGCACCAGTCCCAACCCTGGGTTTCGTTGTTTGGCCCCAATTGTACGGCTCCGAATGGCACACTGGCACCAACAAAAACATGTCCGTGCCCTCCAGATCCGATGTATGGATCTACAAAATCAATTTTTTCTTTCTCCGTTGTTGTTTTCTGCTGCGAGCATCCAATCCATCCGGCGACAGCCGTAAAAAGCAACAGGAAGCCTGCGCTCAGTTTTAATGTTGTCATGTTTATTCAGGGTTTGATTTTCGGACCTAAAATTACCTTTAAAAATAAGCACCGCCAAGAGTTTTGGCGGTGCTTGCTGTTCAATTACAAAAAAAGATTAATATCCTGTGTTTTGAGTCAAGTTCGGATTACGCTGTCTTTCATTTTCAGAAATTGGGAAAAGCAGATGTGATTCCTGGAAGGTTTTGTCCCAAACGGTGGTGTGACCCACTACATTTTCAAAACTAACCTCGCCTTTGTTTGTCTCTGAAGTAACCGGAAACATGCGTGTACGCTGAACATCAGACCAGATCCTATACTCCAGCGCCAGTTCGCGCAAGCGTTCTTTCCAAACTTCTTCAACAAAATCATCAACCGACAAGCCCGTCAGTTCAGCAACAATCGCACTACGATCGGTTTGCCAGTATCCACGGGCGCGAACATCCGCCAGATAACCAATGGCTTCGCTGGTCACGCCTTCTGATTGAGCAATGGCTTCAGCAGCAATCAGCAGCACTTCGGCATAGCGGTAGACGACCATATCCTTATTGTTTTGCCCCGTTTCGAAAAGTGCTTCGTCATTATGCCAGAGATAGGGCGAAGTCTCAAAGGTCTTCGTGATTTCTTCGCCCTCATCCATGTAGGTTAAGCTTGAATGGAAATACTGTTTTTCCTGAACGCGTAAATCATTCGCTTCATCGTAAATCCACAAGAACTCTGGCATCGGTTTATAGGCATTGTTGGTAATCGAATATTGAAAAATCCCCCAGGCCGTGGCGCTGTTCGGGTAGGACAGAGCGGGCTGCCAATAATTTTCAGAAATACTGGCATCGTATTCTATGGAATAAATGTACTCCGATTCAGTGTCCGAATTGCGAATCACATTGTAGGCACTTAGCTCTTCGGTGGCACCATGTTCGATGAGTGAGAAATTGCCACTGCTAATGATGGACTTTGCAGCTGTTGCAGCTTCAGCGTACTTGTCATCCTGAACCGGGAAGCCACTCATATTCAAATAAACATCAGCCAACACAGCTGCAGCAGTGGCTTTCGAAATACGAAAGCCATTCTCTGGCATTGGAATATTGGCCAAGCCTCCTTGATCTACGGCAAATTTCAAATCCTCCACAATCTGTCCATAAACTTGTGCCGCCGGAGTCCGCTCAACGTACAAATCCTCCAACGAAGAATATGCTTCCATAATTAAGGGAACATCGCCAAAGGTTTTCACCAGGTAGAAATAGTTGAAGGCACGAAAAAAACGGGCTTCAGCCAATAACTGGTTAATCTCGTCCGAGGTCAGATTGGGAGTATCCGGAATTTTGGCAATGGCCAGGTTCGCTCTCGAGATTGCCAGGTAGCAAGCATCCCACGATCCATCGAAATAACCAGCCAGGTTATTTCCGTTCAGTGTCAGATTCTGGCTGTGTTGTACGTGAACTTCTTGTCCTTTATAGTCGTTGTCGAACAAGCCCGACATGTATCCGCCCAACATGGCACGGCTTCCTGCGTAAACTCCAGCACTATAAAATGTTGGCGCTCCACTTCGATACAAAATATTCACCGCATTGTAGGCATGAGAAGGATAACTGAAAAACTGGTCCACACTCATTTCGCTTCGGGGTTCTTCCGCAAGAAAATCATCGCATGAGGAAAGAACCGCGAGAGCCATTATAATGATTAGTATTCTTTTCATAATGTTTTGCTGTTTAAATTCTCTGATTAAAATTTAACGTTGACACCAAATGTAACCGTAGTTGGCTTTGGATACTGGAAGAAGAAAATATTCTGCCCCCACTGATCGCCACCCCAAGATGTTGCTTCCGGATCATATCCTTTGAAGTCGTCGGAGTGAAGCACAAACAAGTTGTCAACACTGGTGAAAACACGGCACGATTTCAAGCCGGTACGGGCCAGAAAACTACCATCAAACGTGTATCCGAGCGAAATCAAGTTTCCTCTCAGGTAAGATCCGTCAACCACCCAATGGTCATCGACTTCAGAATTTTGTCCATTTAATGGTGCATTCCGGATCTGCTGAACCATGGTATTTTGATTCGATTCGGTCCAACCGTCGTAAAGAATCGTAGTTAATCCGTTGGCATAGCCAGTACGGTCTTCGGTGGAGTGGAAAAATTGCTGCATAATTTCAACGCCCAAGGTAAATTGCAGGTCAACCATCAAGTCGAAGTTTTTGTAGTTAAACCGGTTGATAAAGCTCCCAGTAAGATCAGGCAACCCTTTACCAATAATTTCCCGTTCGGCACTACGTTTGGCAACACCCGGAACAGCGCCAACAGCAGCAGCCTCGGCCGCTTCATCGGTACCCCAGGTTCCCAAACGGCGGTATCCGTAGAACGAGCTCAGCGATTCGCCAACACGCAAGATTGTTTGGCTACCTGAAACCCACCATGGCCCGGGAAAAATATCTTCATCATTTTCTCCCAGCTCTTCAATTTGGTTTTTGTTATAATTCAGGTTCAGGGTCGATTCCCAATTGAAATCGCTGGTAGCAACGTTTTGAGTCGTCAACAAAAAGTCAATCCCCTGGTTGGAGACGGAGCCAATATTATCGGTAACCGAAGTGAAACCGGTAGAGTGTGGCACCGGACGCCCGAGCAATAAGTCAGTTGTCAATTTGTAATAATAGTCCATTTCCAGGCTTACCCGCTGGTTGAGCATGGTTAGGTTGAAACCAACGTCAAATTGCGACGTCTTCTCCCATTCCAGGTCGGGGTTCGGCAGGCGGGTCACCACACTATAGTTTTCGCGAGCGCCATTCAACAAGACAGTTCCGCCGGAAATAGTCGCCAGCGATCGGTACGTCGAAAGCTCGGTGTTACCGGTAATACCATAACTTGCCCTCAACTTCAGGTAATCAATCAAGGAGGAATTGCTCATGAAATCTTCGTTTGAAACCACCCATCCCAATCCTCCGGAAGGGAAATACCCATATTTGTTATTCTCTCCAAAGCGCGAAGAACCGTCGGCGCGAGCGGTAACCGTTGCCAGGTATTTGTCTTTGTAAGAGTATCCAAAACGGAAAAAGTAGGAATTCATCGCCCACCGTTCGTAGTATGAACCAGGAGCTGAAGGATTGCTGGCAGCGCCTACGTTATTATATTTGAAGAAATCGTCAGAAAATCCCGATACGTTGATGGTATTTTGCCGGTAAACCCGCTCCTGCCAGCTCATCCCCAACACGGAGTTGATGCGATGATCATCAATGGATTTATTAAAAGACAGGTAAGTTTCTTCTTGCCAGTAAAGGCTTTCATAATCGTTCACGTTGGCCCATGCATTTGGATAAGAAATATTCAGCAAATCTTTCGGGCTGTATTCTTTGTTTTGGCGGATGTGATTATCCAGACCAATTTGGGTTTTCAAATCCAGGCCTGGTAGAATATGGAAATTCAAAAAGGCGTTTCCAAAAAACTGGGTGCGGTTTCTTAAACGTTCCTGTGTGGTTAGCACGTGGACCGGGTTGGCCATTCCTTCCAACGGAAAATTTGTGGTGCTTGACGTATTGGCCCAGCTACCGTCAGGAAACTTAACAGGCAAAATGGGTACGGCTTCAATCATCGAGCGACGCGGCATCTGGTGCCCACCACCCTCTTCTACTTCATTCTCCCAGGTTTTATTTATCAGCATGTTAATACCAAAGTCCATCCAGTCGGTTGGTTTGGCATCATAGGCAATTTTCGCATTCACCCGCTTCATCCACGAGCTCAGCATAATCCCCTGTGTCTCAGTATAGTTCAAGAAAGCACCAACAGACGACTTTTCATTTCCCTGCTGAATGCTTAGCTGATGGTTGTGCGAAACGGCAGTACGTGTTGCTTCTTCCTGCCAGTCGGTGTCATACAATGGTTTCCCGTTAGAATCGAACAGGCGTGGGTCGGTAAAATCAATGGTAGGTTCTTCACCCGGATCGTAATCGCGGTATTTTGGCGCGTTTTCATACCCCCGCTTAATTACTTCCAACCACTCTTCAGAGTTCATCACGTCCATTTTCTTACGGATTTTTCCGACACTAACATAACCGTCATAACCAACAACCATTTCTCCGGTTTTAGCACCGCGCCTGGTGGTAACCAAGATAACACCGTTGGCTCCGCGCGCCCCATAAATCGCTGCAGAAGAAGCGTCTTTCAGCACTTCAATCCGTTCAATATCGTTCGGGTTTACCAGGTGAAAATCTTCCATCACCACACCATCGACCACATAAAGCGGATTGGTACTGGTTGTAATGGAGTTCACACCACGAATAATCACCCGGGTGCTTCCAGTTGGAGAACCTGAGTTGGAAAATATATTCACACCGGCAACTTTACCTTTCATTCCCTGGAGGGCATTGAATGAGGGACGCTCCAAAATATCGGCCGCATCAACAACGCCCACCGAACCAGTAACATCCGACTTACGCTGGGTACCATATCCAATAGCCACAACTTCTTCCAGACCAATGACATCTTCTCCTAAAGTTACACTGATTGAACTCCGCCCATTGACTTCAACTTCCTGGGTTTGCATCCCCACAAAAGAAAACACCAACACGGCATCGCCCGGCACATTGGCCAGAATATACTCTCCATTGCTGTCTGTAATTCCCCCCTTCGACGTTCCCTTGATAATCACCGTGGCACCCGGAATAGATTCTCCGCGGGCATTGGTAACTTTTCCACGAACTGTTTGCTCTTGCTGAGATTGAAAATCACTCGCTGTCAGCAAAATAAGGTTATCATCCATGACCCTGAAAGAGATCCCTTGATCGGCAAACAGTGTTTTCAGAATTTCATCAACACTTTTATTGTTCGCCTTCAGGTCGACTTTGCGCTCCACATCAACTTGCTCCCGCTGATAGAAGAAACGAAAATCGCTTGTTTCTTCGATTTCCATCAGCACATCTGAAATCTTCTTATCCTGAAGATTCAGGGTCAGTTTTGTTGTTTGCGAATACACGGAGGCCGAAACCTGCATGATGCAAACCAATAGGGTAAGTAAGGTCAAATTCATCTTTAAAAACAGATTTTGTTTTTCCCTTCGCACATGAGGGAAAGTAAGTTTAATTTTTTTCATAAATTTGAATGTTGTTGATTAATAATTAATAGGTGTGACAGCACCTGGTTATTAACTTACAGGCCGGTTGGATGTGACAGCATCTGACCGGCTTTTCGTTGTGGTTTTATTTGTATTCACATAGGCATCCTCCTATTTTACTTTTTTGTGATAATGACTTCCTGGTCACGAATAACATAGTTGATTGGAAGTGTGGCCTGCAAAATTTCCAACACCTCTATAATGGTCTCATTTTTAATTGTTCCATCATAATGATGATCCAACAATCGTGGATCCTGAACTGTTATTTCAACACCATATTTGCGTTCGAGCAAAGTGATCAACTCACCCAGTTTCATATTGATAAAAATGAGTTTATTGTCTTTCCACGACGAGAACAGGCTCGGCTTCACTTGTTTGACCTGGATAGTTTTATTGGTTTTGTGATACACCAACTGCTCTCCCGGAATAAGCTGTAAATCTTGCTTTAGTTTTAGACTTTTAGTCGCTTGAATTTGAATGCTTCCTTTTTCCAATGTCGTAACTACTTCCGAATCTTCCGCATAAGCTCTCACATTGAATTCTGTTCCCAGCACCCGAACGTCGTACTGGGCGGTGTGAACGAAAAAAGGAATCTCCTTCGATTTTTGAACATCAAACCAAGCCTCACCAGTCAGGTAAACTTCGCGGCTGTTAGCGTCCATGTCCGAGGCGTATTTTATTTCGGAACCGGAATTTAGGAAGATGATGGTGCCATCGGGCAAAATCATTTCGGCAATCGATCCTTGAGGAGCTTTTGAAGTATAGTAATCGGGGTCAGAATCGGTTTCAAAACTATATCGTTGGATCAAACTGCCAATTAATAGCCCGACAAGCAAAATGGCTGCGGCCGCACTCCAATAGCTAAAAGGAATTTTCTTGCCGGCTTTGCGTGAAACAATGTGCGTTTCAGTCTTCTTCCAGAAGCGTTCGAATCCTTGCTTGCCTTTTTCTTTCTCCCATGCTTCATCTGGTAAATTTTCGAGTTGCTGATACAACTCACTTTTCAAATCAAACTCCTTCTCTCCTCCATGAAAGAACGACAGCAAGGTTTTGCGCTCTTTGTCAGACATCGCGTCGGTTCTTAACTTGCCCAATTTACTATTCAACGAATAATCGCCCATTTTCCCATTCTATTTTCCTGTAGTACGCATGAGTGGGTTCGGATACTCACGACCATTGAAAAAAAAAGAAACGATTAACAGAAAAGACAAAAGAAAAGTACGGATAATATAGAATTGTGGTTTAGCTTCTCTTTCAAGAAAGCCGTGCCCCGGTAAATTTGATTTTCGACCGTTCGCTTGGACAAACCCAACGACTCGGCAATTTCGTCATTGCTTAGTCCTTTTTCCTTGCTCATTTTGAAAATCTTGCGACGTTGCTCAGGCATTTGCGCCATCAATTGATCCAACTGTGCTGCCAAATCGTTGTACACCACTTCCTCCCAGGTGCTATCGTCCTCATTGGGTTGGCCATTAACAAACTCCTGAAACGCCAGTTCGAGATTTTTTCGCCGGATAAAATCATAAATGCTATTGACTGCCACTTTATAGAGGTAAGCCCGGATGTTACCGGAGGCATTCAGCAAATCCCGCTTGGTCCAGAACTTCAAAAATACGTCCTGTACCAATTCTTCTGCGTCCTGCTCCGATTTTAGGTAGCCCAAAGCAAATCGGTAGATTTTGGCTCCATACCGATCATACAAAATCCGAAAAGCATCTTTCGATCCTTCCCGCAGAAAGGGTACGAGTTCCTGATCTTGTATCTCGGGGGAGATTCTCACGCGAAAAATAATTTAGTTGGTTCAGGCAAAGATAGAAGAATTTACGCGTCGCGTTGTTATTCAAAATTATTTCTAATGGGCAAGAACCGGAGTTCCTGATCTTCATTTTTTGTCATTGGTAGTTATTCCATTGTCATTGACTATGTTTTACGCCATCAACAAGCTTCGAATGACTCTGAACTTGCACCAGTCCTATTACTCATTAAAATGACTCACACTTACACAACAGGAGTCTCAATTTCTTTTCCTAATCCAAGCAGTACGTTCCAGGGAGTCAGCTTCTTCGGCAAAATACGGTTGCAACACCAAAGTCGTATCTTGAATTCCTGAAAAGGTAAAGGTTGGCATCTTCCCGGGAGGAGAAACAAAATTGAGGTGCTGAATCGCGTCACCGCCTTCAAATATCAAAGGTGTACTTTCCGGCCTCGGGTAACTCAAAAACAGCGAGCCATAGGTTAACGCCAACGCAGGATCAGCCTCTTCGCGCTCCAAAGCTGTTGGGCGCATTCCCAAGATAATCTCGACCTCCTCACCATTCTTCCATTTCTTGGCTATTTCAGTAAACTGCCCCGGATTCACCGTATATTTTACCCCCTTACAGGTGACACTCGCCCGATCGGCCCATTCGGGAATGCGGAAATAGAAGTCCAGGTAACGGGTATCCTGCAGTTCAACTTTCAGGGTGATTACGCCGTCAAACGGATAGTTGGTGTCCTGCACCAAGCGGACCACACCACCCGTCGTATGCTCGTACTGCAAACTTGAACTTCCGTATAAATTGAAATAAATACGATCGTATAAACGGGTGTAAAAAACCGATTTGATCTGATCTTCCTGAAGCTGTTTTCGCCCGATTGGGTTATAGACAATCCGCTCTAGCGCATCGGCAAAGCGAACCTCTTCGGTATATTTCAACAGACTGTCGTTTAAGTTCATCCAGTCGTTTAGATCAGCTGGCGACAAACCTTCGAAATGATGCAGAATTTCCTCATTCAGCATTTCCCACGCCTCCGAAAATTCAGGGTTCTTATCCAGTGTTTTTCGTTCCGATTTCAGTTGCACGAGTTGTTCGCTCAGCCAGCCAATTTCCTTACTGTAGCCTACAGATTGATGACTTGTCTTTGCTTCGGTCACTGACGAATCTTGCAATAATTCGGCCAGAACACCACCAATGGAAATTTGATCGGCAGGAATCCGCTCAGCAGTGTTAACCGGATCGTCAGCAGTTTTAAACTGACAGGAAACAGCAGCAAAAAAGGCTAATAATATCAGTAGTTTTCTCATGATTTTATCTTTTCATTTCTAAGGAACAGCAAAAAGAGTTTCAGGTTCATCAGCAAACTGATTCTGAAACTGAAATTCCATCAAAAACAAAAAAACAGCCCAATAAAATTAATCCGAGAGCTTGCTTCATAAATAATAAAAGTCGTAATTTTGCTTTCCAC
>SWCA01004818.1_pt1 | contig 20225 bp, 19 predicted proteins | sample 4692961 | NCBI WGS metagenome assembly SWCA01 (sample SAMN10267275, study PRJNA491770) | bioreactor metagenome | isolation source: DHS bioreactor inoculated with | place: Japan: off Shimokita Peninsula
ATGAGACCAGCTGATTTTAGACCAAATTTTTTCAAGTTGGGTTAAGAAGAAACTGCTCCGTATACAAGCCGATCCCGGGACGCTGCCCAAAAGTCCGCTCGCTGTGGCTGTCAACTATACATTAGGGGAATACGATGCCCTATGCAATTATATCCTGCGGCATGACTATAAACCCGACAACAACGAAATTTATCCAAACTTTTCTATTATCCAAAAATATGTTTTAACTTCCCTTTAATCAGTATACTATCAATAAAAAGTTGGGATAATAATATCGTAAATTGTGTCCGTAAATTAAATCTAATATCGTATGGACACATCAAATCTTAGGAAGACCCATCAAAAGTTGATGGACTTCCTTGTTAAAAACGGTTACAAGAAAGATGCTCTCCTGCAAACCAGAAAATGTATCAGATTGGCTTTGGAAGTAGGTGCATCACCGGAAATTACCTCATATGAGGAACTTTTTTTCCTGGAAGTTAACAAACGTGGTTATAAACCGGAAGACGGAAGATATAAGTCTTTAATGACTTATGTTGGAAATGTTAAACAGTTTGACCGAAAAGGGATATACCCAGGTGGAGTTGGTTCCAGAAATGGATTTCTCGCACCTCCACTATTATACGACCGGCTGAATACTGTTTTTCAATCAGCGATAGACTATCATCTTGAATTTGGCGGATTGCGTGAAAAGCGGGAAAAAACCGTATGGACTGAGGCCCGTGCAGCGATGAATTTCTTCGAGCATTTACAAAACTGTGGCGCAGAGGCATTCCATGACGTTGAAAACAGGATGGTCTATACATTCTTTTTCAATGGAGAGCGACAAATCAGGGGTAAAGATTATTGTAGTTTGATTAAGGCAGCATTAAAAACGACAATGCAACTGTATGGAAAACCGGTACAAAAAATACTCGAAATGTTACCAGCGATAAAATCCGGCACCAGGAATTTCCAGTATCTGACACCCCAGGAATCCATGAAAATACGGGAATGCCTTGAAAACGTGGACTCGGGACTGACACATCTTGAGCGGAGTATCGGATGGCTGTTATATTTTCTGGGGCTAAGGGGAACTGATATCACAAAACTCAAACCCGAAAATATTGACTGGAAATATGACCGGATACACCTTATACAATCGAAAACAGGAGAACCATTGACAATGCCCATGAATGCAGCAATAGGGAATGAACTGTTTGAATACATAACAACGGAAAGGCCTGGAAATGCCGTTAAGAATATCATGGTAACCAAGAGCCGGCCTCATGGTGAACTGAAAAACCTTGGAGGCCTTGTTCGGAAGCTTTTTGAAAAAGCGGGAGTACGGACCGATGGGGGTACCAAAGGATTGAGAGTGCTTCGCCACCACCTTGTCACCTATCTTTTGAGTCATGGAATTGAATGTGATGTTGTTTCTTCGATTGTTGGCCATAGCTCACCCGAATCCATCAAACCGTATGCGGATGCAGATATTGAGCATCTGCGTGAATGTTCAATAAGCGTCGCTGAATATCCTGTGTCCAACGAACAGTTCGAAATATGAAAAGGCCGTTCAAATCATTCCTTGCACCGCTTTTTGAAGAGTTCATTCTAAGCAGGCAGGCCGCAGGACGATGGTGCAAAACCTATTACGAGAACCTGCACTATTTTGACCGTTACATTGCGGATAACTATCCGGCAGCGGATATCCTCACCGATGAGATGACGTCCTGGTGTAATCCAAGACCGACAGAAAACGGAAATTCCTGTAGGGTACGGACTACTGCCATATGGAACTTCATGGATTATGCCCGCAAACGTAAATGGACAAAATCGGGATCAAGAAGGGATTTTGCAAATGTCCCATGTTCATATGTGCCTCATTATTTTACACATGAGGAGCTGGTTTCCTTTTTCCATGAATGCGACAGCTACTTCCTGAAGTTGTCATTACGGCAAAGAAGTCTTCACGGCATGTTGAACCGCCTTGAACTTCCGGTATTCTTCCGTCTTCTTTTGAGTTCGGGAATGAGAACCTGTGAGGCCAGATGGCTGAAATGTCGGAATGTAGACCTAAAGAACGGAGTAGTCGAAATTGAAAGATCCAAAGGGGCGGACCAACATCGTGTCGCACTTCACGAATCAATGGTGTCCATCCTAAAGAAGTATAATGAAACGATGTCAAAACTGATGCCGGGACGCGAATACTTTTTCCCGGATAAGAATCACAATGCGCATACTCCCGCATGGGAAGGTTATCACTTCAGAAATATTTGGTATAAATTGAATGCAGAAGCGGCATGTGCATATGATCTCCGCAGCCATTACGCGGTGACAAATATTACAAAATGGGAGAACCATGGATACGAATTAAGCGGGAAACTCCTTTTTCTGTCCAGAAGTATGGGCCATAAAAGTATCCAAAGTACATATGGGTACTTCCATATAACACCGATGCTCACCGACAAACTGAAAAGGAATACAGAGAACAGTTTCGACAATCTCTTACCTCAATTACCAGACTATGAGAACGAAGAATAATACAAAGAGCGGCATAACCCGGCAAGCAAAGGATCTTGCCCGTTATACGTATGACTGGATCAACATCCATGTTCCTTCACTGAAGACAAGCAGCCACCATACGGAGCGGTCGTATAGACTATCTCTTTCATTATATGTCAGGTTTCTTGAATCCGATAAAGGTATCACTCCATTCAATTTGAACGGTGAATGTTTTTCTGTTGAAAGATTAAATGAATGGCAGATATGGCTGAAGCAAGTACGAGGTGTATGCAACGGGACCTGCAACATCAGAATAGCGGCTGTAAAAAGCCTGTTGGAATACATTGGGGGTAGAGATCCCGCGTACACCTACCTCTATATCAGGGCATCTGAGCATATACGACCTCTCAGCGAGCCTAAAAGAAAGGTAAGCGGAATGAGCAGGAATGCGGTTCAGTCCATATTTGCTGTTCCTGACACGACAACACGTATAGGTTTGAGGGATCTTGTCTTAATGATGCTGAGTTACGGAGTTGCTGCCCGCATTGACGAAATACTCTCGTTGAAGGTTTCTGATATCCATCTTCAGGCAAAAGACCCTTTTGTTATCCTTCATGGTAAGGGGGGAAGGATTAGATCGATATATCTTCAGAAGCGACTTGTTGAATGGCTGGAACGGTATCTGAAGTTGTTCCATAAACCGAATCCTAAACCGGATGACATCTTGTTTTATTCTCCATGCCATGGAATACGAGGCAAACTGACACAGCCTGCCATTAGCAAGCGGTTGACGTTATATGCAAAAAAGGCTCATGAAAGATGTGAGGAGGTTCCCCTCAACCTGCACAGTCATTTATGGCGTCACAGTATGGCGTGTCATTGGAGAGAAGATAATATCAATATCGTTGAAATTAAGGAGTTGATGGGACACTCCAGTCTGCAATCAACAATGATATATCAGGATGTTACGGAAGAGCAAAAAAAGGCTGCAATTGAAACTCTCGAAGATACTGTAACCAAGTCCATGAGGAAAAAATGGAAACTACCCGATAACAAGGGATTAGCGGCAATGTTCGGAATAGAAATCGAATAAAGACAATAACATTATCCCAACTTTTTATAAGCAATAAGCTGATTATGCGATTGTTAAATTGAAAGTTGGGATAATAGAAAAGTTTGGATAAATTTCGTTATCCAAAAGTTTTGATAACGAAATTGAAAGGCTCCAGCGCTACATCAGCCTGAGCCGGAGGAACTCCCTGTTTTGCGGGAGCCATGCCGGAGCAGAGAGAACGGCACTGATTTATTCCCTGGCTTGTTCATGCAGGCTTAACGGGATAAATACCTTCGAGTACTTCACCGATGTGTTAAACCGCCTGGCTTATATCAGCCCCAATGCCCCCGATGACGTTTACCGGGAGTTACTGCCTGATCGCTGGACTAAAAAATAACCGTTAGACCGGACCAGGAAGAAACCAGAAATCTGATCTATGGTATCGCGGAGACGCTTACGCAACAACTCTGAAACACTATAAAACCTCAAGGACCCGGCTGGTGAATTTTCTTTCTGATATCCACAATAAGAATGAATGGGCATTGAAATCGATAGACTACAAATTTATTAATGCTTTTGACGCGTACATGAAAACCAAGTTCAATAATAGTGTTAATACCGCCTGGTGTTACCACAAACACATGAAGAAAGCACTCAATTTAGCCGTTGCGATGGATTACATTTTGATAAATCCCTATGTGAAATTCCAAGTGAAAACCGAAAAACCAAAACGTGAATATCTCACATCGAACGAGCTAAATGAAATACGCAAGAAAAATATTGAAATTGAACGTCTTAACACTGTTTGAAGTCTTTTTCTTTTTGCTTGTTACACAGGCCTTTCCTATGCAGACATCTCAAAACTGGCAAAGTACCATATACGGACGGGAAATGATGGCAACCAATGGATTATTATTGACAGAACTAAAGCAGGAGAAATACGAATGTTGTCCAGGGAATTATACTTACCAAAAACAAGCTGATTTTTAATGGTTCATAAGTTGACCGGCAGTTTAGTTACTCAAAAATAGACTACCGGTTGGATCAAAATAAACTACAGGAATATTGTAAGGTCATTCAAAATCCATCGCTTGACTATGAATTTCAAAAGTTAATTAGAGACGGGCCTATTCCGGCTGAGAAAGATCAGGAAAGGCAGCGTAAAAAAGAATCAAATCAAAGAATTGAACCACAAAAGAAAAAGAACAGAGGGTACCGAATGTGAAAATTTGCATGGGTTTCCCAAATCTTCAACAATTTGATTTCAATTCAGGCAGACGTCAAAAGCTTACGGCATAAACGCAGCCAGCAAATTGACAAGAGTTTTGAAATTGTTGATTCTCTTTGCCGCCGAGACACCTTTCTCATGCTTCGAAAGGAAACTTAGCAGCAAAGTATGAGTAAAAACACGTGCCAATTTACTGTCCGCCAACGCCTACTTTCAGTCCATTTATATCCGTTTCCTTTTGCCTCATGCCTGAATTGGAAAGAGCGGGTGTTTACGATTTGAGATTAAGAATGGATTTGGAAAATAATTAAAATGGGAATATTTTTCTTTTCATTGGCACCAAAAGTCGGTAGAAAAAGTGTACTTGGAAAATGCAAACAGGGCGCTTATATCAATGTATAGGTTTGTATCGTCTGAACTGACCATATTGGGGCTACAAAAGTGATCTTTATAGCTTGTGCGCCAATTTAGATATAAAAGTGTCGATTGAGTTCGACAAAAACATTGCTAATGTGTCGAATTGAATAGACAGAAAAGGTCAAATAGATGTAAGGTCACAAACATAACTTCACAACAATAATTCAAATAAGTCTGAAAATATCCAAATAATTATAAAAAATTCAAGTACATTTGAAAAAATACACTAAATAAAAATAAACTCAACTATGGCTGAAAAAATTGCAAGTATATTTGAGAAAACAAAAAGATATAATGCCTGGGAAGGACAAACAATACAGATCGGTTATGAGCGTAAGCAATATCTTGAAAAAATAGCTGGATTTCTGGATACTCGTTTGGTAAAAGTACTGGTAGGTCAACGTCGATCCGGAAAGAGTTATCTGTTACGACAAATAATGAATTATCTCATTACGAATAAGAATGTTGATCCAAAGAATTTGTTCTTTTTGAATAAGGAATTTATTGCATTTGATGAAATACAAACAGCTTCAGACTTAGAGGAGTTGTTTTCCATTTATCGAACTCAATTGCAGGTAAAAGGAAAGATCTATATTTTTCTTGATGAAGTGCAAAATATTGAAGGATGGGAAACCTTTGTTAATTCATATTCTCAGGATTTTACACAGGATTACGAGCTATTTGTTTCCGGCTCAAACTCTACTTTATTATCAGGAGAATTAGCAACATTACTATCAGGCAGATATGTTGAATTTGAGATCTTGCCTTTTGATTATTCCGAATTTTTGGATGTAAGGGAATTAACTCTGGGAAAGGAAGGTTTTCTTGAATATCTTAAAACCGGAGGTTTACCTGAATTGTTTCATCTTAATTCAGAAGAACTTAAACGCAATTACATAGCCAGTTTAAAAGATACTGTCATTTTACGCGATATACTGGACAGACATAAAATTAAGGATTTACCATTACTGGAAGAACTATTTAAGTTTCTTGCGGTTAATATAGGAAACCTGACATCGATAAGTAATATTATCAGTTATTTTAAAAGCAAACAGAAAAAAACAAATTATGAAACTGTTTCAAGTTATGTGCAGTATTTAACTGATGCCTTTATTTTTCATCAGGCAGATCGTTTTAATTTACGAGGGAAACAAGTACTCGGAGGTGCCTGTAAATATTATCTGAATGATTTGGCTTTTAAAAATTTCTTGTTTGGATTTCTTCCGACAGATGTAGGATATAATCTTGAAAATTACGTTTACCTGCAACTAAAACGTATGGGATATGAAGTGCAGGTTGGAGTATTAAATAATCTCGAGATTGATTTTATTGCCCAAAAGGTTGATAGGATAATTTATGTTCAGGTATGCTATTTATTAAACAACGAAAATGTTATAAACAGAGAATTTGACAACCTTTTACAGATAAAAGATAACTATGAAAAGTATGTTGTTTCTCTTGATGATATGAAATATTCGAACTATGAAGGTATTCTTCATCTACATCCGTGGGAATTAGTCAACATTTGAATAAGTAGTAATATTTTGTATTTTTAAGCTACAATACATTGAAAATGAACCATTGAGAGACAAAAACGAGACCTTGCGATTTACATTGAAGTAACACGTGGACTATAAGCGCATTATAGGGGAGATTCGATTCCCGCCTCGAGACGGGTCTTTCGAAAACTAAAAGCTTAAAAAACTATTGTGGGAAACACGCTTTCTTTCAATAGTTTTTTACTTTTAGGGCCTCAATGAAATAAATTGAAGCTTATGAACTCCTCCATGGAAGTCTTGGATCATGTGCGGTTGAACTTTTCACCTTCAGGGTTGCTCTTTTTGAACATCGCGCTGGCATTCATCATGTTTGGGGTGGCGTTGGGAATCAAACTAAGTGATTTTACAGACATTATTCAGAAACCAAAATCAGCCATTACCGGAATTATCTCACAGTTTTTACTGCTTCCGCTATTGACTTTCTTATTGGTCATCATTTTGAAACCAGCGCCCACAATTGCGCTTGGGATGATTCTTGTCGCATCGTGCCCCGGAGGAAATATTTCCAACTTTATGAGCTCTATGGCCAAAGCCAATGCTGCTTTGTCGGTGAGCCTGACAGCGTTTGCAACTCTCAGTGCCGTGTTTATGACCCCGCTCAATTTTGCCATCTGGGGAAATCTCTATGTGAAATTTTACAACAACCAGTCGGCTCAGGCCTTACTTCGCCCGCTCGAAATTGATCAGTACCAGATGTTCGAAACGGTAGTCATTTTATTGGGAATCCCGGTTATTCTGGGGGTTTTGTTTGCTTCCCGGATTTCGGGAAACCACAAAAAAAATCATCAAGCCACTTCGAACGGCTTCGCTGCTGTTTTTTATCGTGATGGTCATTGCCATGCTTTCGGCTAATTTCAGTCATTTCATGAGGTTTGTTCATCTGGTGTTTTTCATCGTGCTTATTCATAATGCACTGGCGTTAGGCACTGGATTTGCTTTCAGCACGCTCATGCGCCGACCATCAGCCGACCGCCGGGCCATTACTATTGAAACCGGCATCCAGAACTCCGGCTTAGCTTTAGCGCTGATGTTCAACCCGAAAATTTTCCCTCCTGAACTGGAGTTGGGAGGCATGGCAGTTATTGCTGCCTGGTGGGGAATCTGGCATATTATCAGTGGATTGACTATGGCTGGTTTGTGGGCTAGAAAACCGATAATCGCTTAGTATGAAGAAATGGTCATTGGGATACGCCTTCCTTAAACAAATTGTACGTCTGGCCTTGTGGTTGAGCCACAGGAGCATCACTGTCATTGGCTTGTCAAAAATTCCGAAAAACAAACCTTTGATCTTTGCCCCCAATCACCAGAACGCCCTGATGGATCCACTGGCTGTATTGTGCACCAATCATACGCAACCGGTGTGGCTGGCCCGCGCCGATATTTTCAAACTCCCGATCACGCGTCCGATTCTGCGGTTCCTGAAAATTCTGCCGGTTTATCGTATTCGCGATGGAAAGGAAAACCTGGGCGAGAATGAGCGGATTTTTGAACGGGCCATCGATATTCTGGAACACAACAAAGAGCTGGCACTTTTCCAGGAAGCCGGCCACTCAGGGAAAAGACAAATGCTTGCTCCCAAAAAAGCCATTCCCCGAATCGCCTTCTTAGCGGAAGAAAAAAATAACTTTCGACTGAACCTGCTCATAATTCCGGTAGGGATTTACTACAGTCACTACTGGCACTTTAACCGTGAATTGCTGGTCAATTATGGTGAACCGATTAAGGTGAGCGAATATGAAGAGGAGTTTAGGCTCGATCCTCAGAAAACAACCCTGAAATTGCGCAACGAAATTACCAGTCGCATCGAGGCGCTTACCATCAATATTCGGAGCAAGACCCATTACGACAATTATGAGTTGATGCGCGAGTTGCTTGCCACGAAGTTAGGTGATACTAATTCACACTATGGCAGCGGAGTTGAAGCTCGCTTTTACCGCGATCAGCAAATCATCAAAATGCTGGAAGAAAAAGAGCTTGAACAAGCCGGGGAATTTCAAACGCTTCATAAGCAGTTGGATCACTTCCGCGAATCACTGAAGAAACTCAACATCAGCAGCGAGCAATTGGATCGGGAGCGAATTGCGATGTGGTATCTTGTCACTCAAAGCTTGATTGGCCTGGCTCTTACACCGTTGGTTTTAATGGGCTATTTACTCCATCTGATCCCATTTTTTCTGCCTCGCTATTTCATTCAGAAAAAGATTAAAAATCCTGAGTTTTTTAGCACCTTCCAATTTGTGGCCGGTCTGCTCATTTATCCATTGGTGGCCATCGCACTGGGGCTGGTCGCCTATTGGTATACTGGCTACGCTGCTTGGGGAGTCCTGGTTCCGGCTGCCTACTTGTTATTGGGCAAGCCGGCCTTTGCTGGCTTGAAGTACCTTCAGGAACTGATGACCAATTGCCGCGTGTATCGCTTTACACAGAGGAATAAAGATGAGGCCATCAGGCTGTTTAACCAAAAGTCGGAACTCAGCAAGAAACTCTCAACCTTGCTTAATAGCTGATTTTTTCTACTTTTGCGCCCAATCTTTTTGCGATGGACTACCTCACACTCATCATTCTTGCAATCGGCCTATCGTTCGATTCGTTTGCCGTATCGGTCATTAGTGGGCTCAACCTACCCCGGATTCAATTTTTTCAGGCATCCCGGCTGGCCTTCGTTCTGGCATCCTTTCAAGCCATTATGCCTTTGTTGGGGTGGGGACTTCAAAGCAGTGTCCGAACGCTGATTGATCCGATTGACCACTGGATTTCCTTTGTTCTTCTTGCAGGAATTGGATTGAAAATGGTGCATGAGAGTTTTTCCAAAGAAGAAACCCCAAGCATAAAGAACCCGCTGAATTTTCGGGTGGCGTTTTTCCTTGGGCTAGCTACCAGCATGGATGCCCTGGTTGTTGGATTCAGCGTGGGCAACCTCCTCGCAAAAATCATGATAGCCATCCTGATTATTGGCTCAGTGACTTTCTTCGCATCGATGACCGGCATTTTGATTGGGAAAAAAACCGGCCCGCACATCAGTCGCTACGCTGAATTGGCAGGAGGCTTGATCCTGTTGTCGATCGGGTCAAAAATTTTATTGGAACACATTTTTCTGGCTTGATGTATTTCTATAAAGTTTTGTATATTCACCTCTCATTAAGGTTGCCGGGCAGGACCATGTTCTCTTACTTGCTTTGATGCCAACAAATTAAAAGAATGAAGCACAACAGGACACCATTCACCGTATTTATTTGCCAGTGAGACACGAAATTGGGCCATATTTGATTACCCCGCTGCTCCTCGTTCTTATTTTTTCAGGGGTAGCCGGACTGATCATTAGTGTTTACCTGCTTAAATACAAACGATCACCCGGGATACTCTACCTGTCGCTTATGCAGTTTGCGACGGCCACATGGGCGTTTTTTTATGGTTTGGAATTTGCTGCTACTGATCTGAACCTGAAAATCTTTTGGTCTAAATTCTCTTACATCGGCATTGTTTTCGCGCCTGTCTTTTTTTATTTTTTTAGTATCTATTTTGCTTCCAAGCAGACCAGGCTGAGTAATACGGTCAAAGCTGGATTAATCGGGTTGGCGGTGCTATTCCTAATTTCAGTTTTCACCAACGATCTTCATGGCTTACATTGGGCCGGTTATCACATTAATCCGGAGAATAATACAACAATCTACCACTACGGTATTTCCTTCTGGCTGGTTTTTGCATTTTCCTATACGCTCCTGATTTTAAGCATTGCCAACATCGTCCCCTTGCTATTCAATTTTCCTGAAAATTTTCAGGGGCAGATTCTTTTGCTGGTCGGGGCCTGTCTGTTTCCCGTCACAGGCAACCTGCTGTATGTTTTCAATATCGGTCCCATTGCCGGATTTGATTGGACGCCTATCTTTTTTGTCTTTTCAGGAATGATTTTAACATACATCAATGTTCGCTACGGTACGTTTGACCTAATTCCATTTGCACGGAATAAATTTTTGGACATACTCCCTGACGGGATTGCCATTGTTGACCGAAACCACCGGATTGTCGATGTAAACCCGTCTTTTCTGAGCTTGACCCAGCAAGATAAAAACGCCATTCTGGGTAAATTATTGGTGGAGGCTTTCCCGAAGCAACAATCGCTTATTGAGCAGCTGTCCAATAGAAAGACCATCGAACCTGTGGAGCTGGAGGCGCAAATCAACGGCAAAACCATTTTTTTCGACCTGCGGGTGACACCATTATACGATCAAAAGGAGAAACTTTCGGGCCGACTGTTCACCTTGCGCGACATTGCCGAAAAAACCGTTTACGAGCAAAAAATCAAAGAGGCCAACCAACAACTCAAGCTCGAAATTGAAGAAAAAGAAAAACTGATTGCCGATCTGGATGCTTTTGACCACACTGTAGCACACGATCTTAACAACATTATCGGAGCCATTGTCACGTCAACGGATCTCCTTCACTACGAATTGGAGCAGAAAAACTACGCGAACCTGGAAGAAGTGACTGACCTGATTCAGCTTTCGGCCAACAAGTCGTTCCATGTCATCAAAGAATTGCTGACTCTGGCCAGTGTCAGACAACAGGATGTTAAGACCGATCGGGTTGACATGCTTCAGATCTTTGAAGAGAGTGAAAAACGCCTGGTCGACATGATCAAGTCGTCAGGCGCTCAAATCATAAAGCCAGGCGATTGGCCATCCGCGTGTGGCTATGGCCCCTGGATTGAGGAGGTTTGGGTAAACTTTTTGAGCAACGCCATCAAGTATGGCGGTGATCCGCCGGTGATCGAGCTGGGAGCCAACCAGTTTTACAGCCAGAAAAAAATTCGTTACTGGATCAAGGATAACGGTAACGGCTTGACGAAAAGCAAGCAAAAGAAGTTGTTTAAGAAGTATGAGCGATTCAACCAAACCCATATTGAGGGGACGGGACTGGGCCTCTCCATTGTGAAGCGCATTGTGGAAAAGCTGGGAGGTGAAGTTGGCGTGATCAGCAACGGTATCCCGGGCGAAGGATGTGTGTTTTATTTCACACTTCCACAGGAATAGTTCGTTTTATGTCTTCACGAAGGAACCAACTCCGGAAGAGACCATGAGAGGAGCCTGAGAAGATACAGCGAGAAACTCGGAACGTGAAAGCCTAAACTCCTGCTACCCGCGCTTCTTCTTTTTCCGTTGCTTGCGTTCTTTACCCAAATTTTTGTTGCCGCTTGCTTTTTCATGCGGCCGGCGCTTCTTTTCGTGAAAAGCTCCCTGGTAATCGGGGTCGTCCATCTTTTTCTGGCGGTCAATTTCACGCATCTGCTCCTGGTGTTCTGACTTCCCGGTCGGTTCAATCACCAAATCTTCGGGCAGTGGTTTTTCCTCGATGGGCATACGGATCACTTCTTCAATCTTTTTCAGGTGATATTCTTCCGAAGGATTGATAAGTGTGATGGCTTCGCCATGATTATTGGCTCGTGCCGTTCGTCCGATGCGGTGAACGTAATCCTCGTAGCGCTGGGGCAGGTCAAAATTGATGACGTGCGTAATCAGCGAAACGTCCAGCCCACGGGCCGAAACATCCGTCGAAATCAGGATCCGCAGCTCACCGTCTTTAAAAGCCTGAATGGCATTCATCCGGGTATTCTGTCCCTTATTGGAGTGAAGGATACGCTTTTCGCCCTCCGTCTTTCGCTTAATCACTTTATACACCATTTCAGCGTTCTCTTTGGTGCGTACAAAGATCAGTACACGATTAAAGACTTCTTCGTCCTGCAGCCAGTGGCGAACCAGGTTTAGCTTGGTTTTAAAATTCGGGACTTTATAGTAGGATTGCTTGACCAACTGTGCAGGAGTAGCCGATGGAGATACTTCCACCCGCTCCGGGAAGTCGAGAAACTCCTGGGTCATCAACTCCACTTTTTCATCGAATGTGGCCGAAAATAGAAGGTTCTGGCGTTTTACCGGAATGATTTCCAGCAACTGCCGGATCTGTGGCATAAAACCCATATCGAGCATGCGATCGGCTTCGTCGATCACCAGTGTCTTGATTTTTTTTAGCGAAACGGCTCCTGCATGGTACAAGTCGCGCAAACGCCCGGGCGTAGCCACCAAAATATCAATGCCGGGTTCTATCAGCGCGGCATGTTTGGTCCAGCCAACACCACCATAAACAGCCGCATGGCGAATATCGCTGTAGCGGGTCAGCTCCTCAATATCGTCTCCCACCTGGATGGACAACTCGCGTGTGGGCACTAAAATCAAGACCCGGGGATCAAGTCCCTCCGCTTTCACCAACTTCATAAATATCGGCAGCAGGTAGGCAGCCGTTTTGCCGGTCCCGGTTTGTGCAACGCCAACCACGTCGGCGCCCGATCGAATAACCGGAATGGCTTTCTCTTGTATGGGAGTAGGACGTTCGAACCCTAACTCATCCAACACTTTCAAGATCGATTTATTAACTTTTAATTCGCTGAAACTTGTCATAGTTTGCAAAGATACACTTTTATAGTTTCCGAATTACAGATGGAGTTTTAGACGGATACTCAGACGCCGGAAGTGGGATGCTCGGTTTTGGATGAAAGAATCTGTACGGACATGACGCTGATTGGTGATGATTGTCAGTGGATGTTTGATGCTCGGCTTGTTTTTTATAACTTGTGGCTTGGGTAGATTATATTTTTAGTCATACTGGTTTTTTCCTGTGTCTCTGTCCTATCAGAGCGCTGAGCATTTTTACTGTTTTTAAACATTGTTATCGTAAGCGATAGATGGATTAAAGTCAGTTTTTAAGGTATTTTTCATCTTTTCCTTTGTATATAGCAATAGGTTATTCGTTTTGAAATAAAATAAACAAGATGAGAGCAGATTTCAATGAATTTATGATGGCTTTAAAAGCCAAAACGCCGGGTGAAAACGAGTTTCATCAGGCTGTTCAGGAGGTGGTTGAATCCATATGGGATGTATACATTAAAAATCCAAGGTATAAAAAAGCAAAAATTTTGGAACGTATGGTTGAGCCCGAACGCGTGATCATGTTCCGTGTGCCTTGGATCGATGACCTGGGCGAAGTTCAGATTAACCGGGGTTACCGGGTGGAATTCAATTCAGCACTTGGGCCCTATAAGGGTGGTTTACGGTTTCACCCTACCGTAACGCTTTCCATTCTGAAGTTCCTGGGATTTGAGCAAACATTTAAAAACAGCCTCACAACGCTGCCGATGGGCGGTGGAAAAGGAGGATCTGATTTTAGTCCAAAAGGAAAGTCCGATAATGAGATCATGCGTTTTTGTCAAAGTTTCATGACTGAATTACAACGACATATTGGCCCAAATACCGATGTTCCTGCCGGGGATATTGGTGTTGGCGGTCGGGAAATTGGTTATTTATTTGGACAGTACAAACGCATTCGGAATGAGTTTACCGGCGTTTTAACCGGCAAGGGACTGGCATGGGGTGGAAGCTTGATTCGTCCGGAAGCTACAGGTTACGGTGCAGTGTACTTCGTACAGCACATGCTTGAGTTGCTTGGAAAGAAAATTGCCGGACATTCGTTTGCCGTTTCGGGTTTTGGAAATGTGGCTTGGGGAGCAATCATGAAAATTAATGAGCTGGGCGGTAAAGTTGTCACGATCTCCGGGCCCGATGGCTATATCTACGATCCGGCCGGAATAAGTGCGGAGAAGGTCGATTACTTGCTGGAGTTGAGAGCAAGTAACAACGATATTGTGGAGCCCTATGCTGACGAGTTTGATGCCGAATTCTATCCGGGAAGAAAACCTTGGGAGCAGAAAGTTGATATTGCTTTGCCTTGCGCCACCGAGAATGAGCTTGATGTGGGAGATGCAAGCCTGCTGGTTTTAAATGGCTGCTTTTTATTGGCGGAAGTTTCCAACATGGGCTGCACGGCCGAAGCAGCCGAATTTCTGATGGAGAAAATCAGCTATGCTCCCGGCAAGGCTGTTAATGCAGGAGGAGTGGCTGTTTCAGGTCTGGAAATGACACAGAACAGTCAGCGTTTGAACTGGACCCGTGAGGAGGTTGATGCGCGCTTACATCTGATTATGCGCGAAATTCACGATACCTGTGTGCGTTTTGGGCGTGAGGGCGATCGGATCAACTATGTAAAAGGCGCCAATGTTGGCGGTTTTGTGAAAGTTGCCGATGCCATGCTGGCTCAAGGGGTTGTTTAGCAGTTTTTTGACTTTTCCTGGTCCTCTTTTCAAAGCAACGTTTAGCTGACCATAGGTTGAATTATCAATTAGATAATATTCGGTTTAAGGTTAGCTAAACGAAATTGGCTTTCTTTGAGCCAAATTTTTGAAATGTTGATTGATACACACGCGCATATTTATTCGGAAGAGTTTAATGATGACATTGACGAGGTGATTACCCGGGCCTACGACAGTGATGTCCGGAAGGTAATTTTACCTAATATTGATAGCTCATCTGTCAAGAAGATGCTGGATTTGGCCGACCAATATCCACAGATTTGTTATCCCCTTATGGGGCTGCATCCTACATCGGTGGGCGAGGACTATCAGGAGGAGCTGGAGTTGGTTGAGTTTTGGCTTAAGAAGAGGAAGTTTTACGGAATTGGTGAGATCGGAATTGATTTATATTGGGAACGGGCTTTTTTGGAGCAGCAGATCATTGCCTTTCGGCATCAACTTCAATTGGCAAAGAAATATCAATTGCCTGTCGTTCTTCATGTTCGCGATTCGTTTGAAGAGGTCTTTGAAGTTGTTCAAGAAGAAATAGAGCCTGGGTTGACAGGAGTTTTTCATAGTTTTACTGGTTCGGTCGAACAGGCTGCTCGAATCACTGACCTGGGGTTTAAAATAGGAATTGGTGGTATTGTCACTTTTAAAAATAGCGGATTGGATGAAGTGGTTCGTCAGATTGATCCCAAACATCTGATTTTGGAGACGGACGCACCCTATTTGACGCCGACTCCGTTTCGCGGAAAACGAAATGAAAGTTCCTACCTGATCCATATCGCCCGAAAAATTGCTGAGCTGCATGATCTGTCCGTACACGAGGTTGCCAGAATTACTTCTGTAAACGCTGTAAATTTATTCGGGATTTAGAGAGATGTTTGCTTAACTTTGAGCTTAAATGCTAGCAGGTGAATAGTCAATCAATACTTATAATCTATACTGGCGGAACCATTGGTATGGTCCAAAAAAACGGACGGGGAGCTTTGGCCCCGGTCCGGTTTGATCAAATCGCAGATGAGGTCCCTGAATTAAGGCGGTTAGGCTGCCATTTGGAGTCCATCACATTTAATCCACCCCTGGATTCGTCGGATATGTCACCCAAAACCTGGGGGCGGTTGGCTAAAATGATTCAGCAAAACTACCGGAAATTTACCGGTTTTGTCATTTTGCACGGAACCGACACCATGGCGTATACCGCATCAGCCCTAAGCTACATGCTGGAGAATTTGGATAAACCCGTAGTGATGACGGGTTCACAACTCCCTATCGGGGTTTTGCGCACTGATGGTAAGGAAAACCTGATCACAGCTATCGAAATTGCCGCAGCCCACGAGAATGGAATAGCCGTGGTCCCGGAGGTCTGTATTTATTTTGACAATAAATTATACCGGGGAAATCGGGTAGTCAAGCGGCATGCCGATCATTTTAGTGCCTTCGATTCTGTTAATTATCCCATTTTGGCCAAAGCAGGAGTCGATATTAAATTCTTTCACGAGAACATTTATCACCCGCAGAATAAGGGAATATTAAAAGTAAGTTCTAATTTTGATGACCGGGTTGTCATTCTGAAAATATTTCCCGGAATGAACCGGGAGATATTTGAACAAATTATCAATATATCCAGTATAAAAGGAGTGGTGCTTGAGACTTTTGGTTCGGGGAATGTTCCTACCCTAAGTTGGTTGATTCGAGTGGTGAGAAAAGCAATCCGACGCGGAGTGATTTGCGTGAACGTAACACAATGTCAGGGCGGAACCGTGAAGATGGGGCAGTATCAAACCAGTCGTGAATTGAAAAGAATCGGTGTTGTAAGTGGTAAAGACATGACCACCGAAGCAGCTGTTACCAAGCTCATGTTCTTGCTTGGGCAAGCTTTGAGTCATGAAGATATCAAGTTGCATTTACGTAAAAATTTGAGTGGGGAAATAAGTGAGTAGCTTATTTCTTTTTCACAATTTTTTTGTATTTTGCAGCCCTGAAAAAATTGGTGCCAGGAAATATTGGAGAGGTGCAGGAGTGGCTGAACTGGCACGCCTGGAAAGCGTGTGTACCCCTAAAGGGTACCGAGGGTTCGAATCCCTCTCTCTCCGCTGACAGGCTTAAGTTCTTTCTATAAGAATGGCGATTGTCATGTTCAGTTAATAGTCAATAAATAGGCTTAATGCCTTTTTGTTCAGTTAATTAAAAAACAAATAGTATTATAAAAATTAAAATTCAGAAGATTTACTAATTAAAATTAAAACCAATGATGAAAAAACTATTTGCGTTTATAGCAGTTCTTGGGATGCTTTATATTGGAGCATCGAACAATGCCGTTGCTCAGGACGATACAGCCGAACAAGCAACAACCGAAGCAGCAGCTCCTGCCGTTGATTTAGCCGCTGATGCGGAAGAAGAAGCTGCAGCTGCAGCCGAAGAAGGCAAATCGCTTCACAGCCAGTTGAAGCAAAAGTTCATTGAAGGTGGTCCAACTTTCATGTCTTTTGTATTAATTACCTTGATTTTAGGTCTTGCCCTTGCTTTGGAAAGAGTAATCTACCTGAATCTGTCAACGACAAATACCAAGAAATTGTTGGTGAATGTTGAAGAAGCACTTGACAATGGCGGTATTGAAGCAGCAAAAGAAGTTTGTCGTAATACACGTGGCCCCGTTGCCAGTATTTTTTACCAAGGTCTTGACCGCTCAGAAGAAGGGCTGGATGTAGTAGAAAAAACGGTTGTTTCTTATGGTGGTGTTCAAGCCGGATTGCTGGAAAAAGGATTAAGCTGGATTTCATTGTTTATCGCTTTGGCTCCGATGCTTGGGTTTATGGGAACAGTAATTGGTATGATTGCAGCATTCGACGCCATTGAGGTTGCAGGTGATATCAGCCCGTCTTTGGTAGCTGGTGGTATTAAAGTGGCATTGATTACAACTGTATCAGGTCTTGTAGTTGCCATTATTCTTCAGATTTTTTATAACTATTGTGTAGCAAAAATTGACAGTATCATCAATAATATGGAGGATGCTTCTATTTCATTGATCGACATTTTGGTAAAACACAATCTTAAAAAATAAATTAGCTTATGAAACTAGAAAAAGTATTATCCATCGTATTGTGGGTACTTTTAGCAGTTTCAGCGGTTCTGATTGTGTCTATGATGACGAACATCAGTGAGAACGAAGCTGATCCCACTATGGGTGCCTGGATCAATACCACATTAACCTGGTCTTATATCCTGCTGGGTATTGGGGCAGTGATCGCGATTGTATTCGCATTGAAGAATACATTTACAGATAAGGAAGCAGCAAAGAAAGGCTTAATCACCCTCGTTTTTGGGGCGGTTGTTGTAGTCATTTCTTATGCGTTGGCCTCTGATGCTATTCCTCAATTTTTCGGTGTTGAAAAATTTGTAGAAGACGGAACACTAACGAATTCCGTATCTAAATGGATTGGAACAACATTGATTGCATCTTATGTATTACTTGGGTTATCGGTGGTTGCTATTGCAGCTTCGGCGGTGACTCGTGTTTTTAAATAAGCATTGTGGTCAAGTAAAACAGGAAAAAATTAAATTATGGCAAGAAAAATTCCCGAAATACCAGCAGCATCATTGGCAGATATTGCTTTTATGTTGCTCATCTTTTTCCTGGTAACCACCACGATGGATGTTGACAGCGGATTAGAACGTCGTCTCCCTCCGATGCCACCGCCGGATCAAGAGGATGATGATACACCTCCAATTAAAGAACGTAACGTGTTTGTGGTGTTGGTAAATGCCAATAACCAGTTACTGGTTGAAGGTGAAGTGAGCCGTGTTGAAGACCTTCGTGAAAAAGCAAAGGAATTTATGGCAAACCCTTATAATGAGGAAAACCTACCTGAAAAGGAAGTCAAGGATATTGACTTTTTTGGAGAGGTGGAAGTTACCAAGGGTGTTATCTCTTTGCGAAATGACGTAGGAACGCAGTATGGAACGTACATCGCTGTACAAAACGAGTTGGTTGGTGCCATCAACGAATTAAGAGAAGAACTTGCGAAACAGAAGTTTGGTAAGTCGTATGAAAAGTTAGACAGAGATCAGCAAGGGGCTATTAGAGATATCTACCCCTCGAGAATCTCGGAAGCAGAACCTAAAAAAGTGGGAGGAAATTAGTATGTCAAAGTTTAGAAAAAGCGGCAGTAAAGAGATGCCACCCATTTCTACTGCTTCGTTGCCCGATATCGTATTTATGTTGCTGTTCTTCTTCATGGTTAGTACAACCATGCGCGAAGTTACCTTAATGGTTAAAGTAACCGTTCCGGCGGCAACAGAATTATCGAAATTGGAAAAGAAATCTTTGGTTAGCTATATTTACGTAGGAACGCCCCACAACCAATACCAGCGGGTATTTGGATCGGAGCCCCGCATCCAGCTGAACGATCAGTTTGCAAGAGTAACCGATATTCAGGATTACATTACAAGTGAGCGTGAAGCCCGTGATGAAGCGGAGGTGCCGTTTATGATTACATCGCTGAAAGTGGATGAATATACGAAAATGGGTATTGTAACCGATATCAAGCAAGAATTGCGTAAAGCTTCGGCCTTGCACATCAACTATTCTTCGCGTAAACGAGAAGACTTATAGTTTTTTAATCATCAATATAGAAAAGAGGAGGGCTTAGGTTCTCCTTTTTTTTGTAGTTTTAAGGAAAGACAGAATTATGGCTACACTGAAATTTGATGAAGTTCCCTACGAAGTTGTGAGGAACGGTTTACAGCGGAAAATTATTCATACCGATCAGTTAATGACAGTTTTGATTGATTTTACCGATGGGCCTTGGGATCAGCCCGAACCAAAACATTATCACCCACACGAACAAACTTCTTATATCGCAGCGGGTGAAATAATCTTCTTTTGTGATGGGGAAGAGCCTCAAAAGTTGAAATCCGGAGACATGTTTGCGGTTCCGCCAAATGTGCCCCACACAATTCAATTAGTTTCAGAAGCAGCACGGCTGGTAGACAGTTTTACTCCTTTGCGGGAGGATTTTATGAAATAAAAAAAGAGGCTGATTAAGCCTCTTTGCTGCATATGCTTTTTTCAATTGAAGATCCAAACGTCTTGATATTCAATCTACTTCTTCTCTTTTAACACCACTTTCAAGTTCAATTCTTCCAGCTGATCTTGGGCAATGGGGGCCGGAGAATCGATCATGACGTCGCGACCAGCGTTATTTTTAGGAAATGCAATCACATCGCGAATGCTGTCCAGCCCGGCAAAAAGAGATACCAGGCGATCAAAACCAAAGGCAATTCCGGCATGTGGCGGAGCTCCGA
>SWCA01007638.1_pt1 | contig 19945 bp, 11 predicted proteins | sample 4692961 | NCBI WGS metagenome assembly SWCA01 (sample SAMN10267275, study PRJNA491770) | bioreactor metagenome | isolation source: DHS bioreactor inoculated with | place: Japan: off Shimokita Peninsula
TTTTTCTCCTGCTAAAGTGATTTTTTTAAGGCTTTTTAACTCATTTTCTTTTGCTACTTCTACTATAGCTTTATATAAGGATGGAACAGTAATAAAGTGGGTTATTTCTTCTCTTTGAATGCAGTTTTTTATCTCTAGTGCATCTTTTGTTTTTTCTTCTTCTAAAAGAACTACTTTTCCTCCGGATAGCAATGGTGTAAAGGTACTGGTTATGAATCCATCAAAAGAAAAAGAAAACATTTGCAGCACCTTATCTTCTTGATTCAAGTCATATTCCTTTGCTCTCCACTGAAGGGCATTGCTGATTCCCCCATGCTCTACCAAAACCCCTTTTGGAAGTCCTGTTGAGCCAGATGTATAAATAACATAAGCTAAATCATGAAAATCTTTTCTTCTTTCTATTTCCCTATTTTCTTCCTGAAGCGCTTCTTTTATATCCACCATTTCTATTTCTAAATCCTTATCTTCTAAAATAACTTTTTCTCCTAATAAAAGTTTTGCCCTACTATCTCTTAATATATAGTTTATTCTCTCCTTTGGATAATTTAAGTCTATAGGTAAATAAGCTCCTCCAGATTTCATAATTCCCAGTATTCCCACTATCATTTCTAAAGACCTTTCCATCATGATTCCTACGATGGTATCTCCTTTTACTCCTTTTGAAATCAGCTTTCCTCCTACTTTATTTGCCTTTTCCCTTAGCTGCCTATAAGTTAATGTTTTATTTTTATATGCTATGGCGATTTTATCAGGGGTTTTTTTGGCTTGTTCTTCAAATAATTCATCTATTGTTTTCCTTTTTATTTCTTTATTTTCAGAATTAAACTTCTCTAGTATTTCTCTTTTTTCTTCCTTTGTAATCATTTGTAGATCTTGAAGAAGAATATCCTTATTTAAGGGGATTTCTTGAAGAATTTGTATAAAATGTTTTCCTAAGCGTTTTATTTTTTCTTCTTTAAACAACTTCACCCCATATTCTAAATTTAAAACAGCCTTTTCTTCTTCTTCTATTACCTCCAAGGTTAAATCAAATTTAGAAACATTATTTTCTCTTTTGTACGGAGTGAAAATTAATCCTTTCATCCTCATTTCTTTGCTTTGTATATTTTGTAAAATAAACAAAGTATCAAATAATGGATTTCTACTCATGTCTCTATTGATTTCAAGGTTCTCTACTAATTCTTCAAATGGATAATCTTGATTTTCATAAGCTTTTAAAGCGTTTTCTTTTACTTCCTGAAGAAATTCAAAAAAAGTTTTATTTCCATTTGGATAATTTCTCATGGCTAAAGTATTGACAAACATTCCAACTACACCCTCTATATCTGCATACTCTCTTCCAGCAATAGGGCTTCCAATAATAATATCTTCTTGCTCTGTATACTTAGACAAAAGAATATAATAGGCTGATAATAACACCATATATAAGGTAGCACCTGCTTCTTTTCCTACTTTCTTTAATCCCCTTATGGTTTCTTTTGTTATCTCAAATTCCATGGTTCTTCCTTCAAAGCTTTGTATTTTCGGTCTTGGATAATCTATTGGCATATTAAGGATTGGTATTTCTTCTTTAAATTGATTCCTCCAATACTCTTTTTGTTTATTTAGAATGCTTTTTCTCTTCTTTTGCCATACTGCATAGTCTTTATACTGTATTTTTAATGACTTTAATTCTCTTTCTTCATATAAAGCTTTTAATTCCTCCATGAGTATATTTACAGAGATCCCATCCGAAATAATATGATGCATATCTAGCATGAAAATATGTTTTTCTTTTTCTATTTTCATAAGGATCACCCTTAATAAATTCTCTCTACTTAAATCAAATGGCTTTACAAATTCCTTTATTATTTTTTCTACTGCTTCTTCTTTTTCTACTTCTACATATTCCATATTCCAATTTACTTTTTCATGTATTTTTTGCACGATCTCTTCTTCTACAAGATGAAAAGAAGTTCTCAAAGCTTCATGCCTTTGTATAAGACATTGGAAGGCCTCTTCTAGTTTATCTTTATTTAATTTCCCTTGTATTTTCATATATCCTGGCATATTATAAAGAATACTTTCTTTTTCAAATTGAGAAAGGGTATAAATTCGCTTTTGAGCAGAAGATGCTGGATAAACATCTCTTTTTTCTGCTTTTGGGATTTCCTTATAGTTTTTTTCTTTTATTTCATTCATGTAGCTTATAATTTTTTTCACTGTCGTTAAATTAAATATTTCTTTTATTGGAATCTTTATTCCAAATTCCTTATGTATTCTTCCTACCAAGCTCGTGACTTTTAAAGAATGTCCTCCTAGCTCAAAAAAATCATCTTCTATTCCGATTTTCTCTATTCCTAAGATCTCTTCCCATATGAAAATAAGCTTTTCTTCTTTTTCATTTCTAGGCGGGATATATTCTTTCTTCCTTTTATTTCGTTTTGGCTCTGGCAAAGCCTTCCTGTCTATTTTTCCACTACTGGTTTGTGGCATTTTATCTAGCTTTATAAAATAATCTGGAATCATATAACTTGGTAATTCCTTCATTAAATATGCTTTTAGTTCTTTTTTATGAATTTCTTTCTCTCCGATCACATATGCACAAAGATATTTTTCTCCTTTTCCATCTTCTTTTACTACCACTACCCCTTCCTTTATTCCTTCATGCTTTAATAAATGATTTTCTATTTCCTCTGTTTCTATTCTAAATCCTCTTATTTTAACTTGATGATCCATTCTTCCTAAAAACTCTATATTTCCCTTTGAATTCCACCTTGCTAAATCTCCCGTTTTATATATTTTTTCTTTTGGATTATATGGATTGTCTATGAATTTTTCTTTTGTCAATTCTGGCTGATTTAGATATCCCTTCGCTACCCCGTCTCCTCCTATACATAACTCTCCAGCTATCCCAATAGGCAAAGAAATATTGTTTTTGTCTAATATATACGCCTTTGTATTGGCTATTGGTTTTCCTATAGTTACTTTTTCTCTTGTGCATTTTGTTGCTAATGCATCTACTGTTATTTCTGTTGGACCATAATGATTGTACAAATCATACCCCATTTCTAATACGGCATCTTTTAAGGTTTCTTCTAATCTTTCTCCTCCGCAAATCACCACTTTTAAACTCTGCATTTTTTCATTTTCTACTAAAAGCGCTTTTAATGTGATGGGAACAAATTGAACCATATGAATTTCATGTTTATTGATAAATTCCCTAAATGCATTTTTATCTGTAATTTCTTCTTTATTCATCAAAAATAACGTTGCCCCATTTATTAGACTTCCAATGATTTCTTCCACTGAAACATCAAAAGTATAATTTGTTATTTGTGCTATATTCTTATTTGTTTTCAAATCATATTCTTCGTCTAACCATTTGCACACATTAATTGCATTTTGATGCGCTATCATTACCCCTTTTGGCTTTCCTGTAGATCCAGAAGTATATATGATATACGCCATATCTTTAGGAGAATTTATGTTTTCTAGATTATTTTCTTCTCCTTCATAAGTATCTTTTTCATTGAGATAGATTTTTTCTATTTCAAATTCATTTTTTTCTCTTAAAGATTTTTGTGTTAATAATAAAGATGCGTTACTATCTTTAAGCATGTATTTTATTCTATCGCTTGGACACTGTGGATCAATTGGAAGATAGGCTGCTCCAGCTTTTAATATTCCTATGATTCCAATAATCATCTCTACAGATCTTTCCACCAGAATTCCTACTATATCTTCTCTTTGAACCCCCCTTTTTCTTATCTTTTTTGCAAGATCATTAGCAAATCCATTTATTTCTTCATAAGTATATTCTTTCTCTTTCTCTACTACGGCTATTTTTTCTGGATTCTTTTTTGCTTGTTCTTCTATTAATTCATGAATGGTTTTATCCTTTGGATAGGTTCTTTTTGTATTATTAAATTTTTGCAAAATATTTCTTTCCGCTTCTCCTATGATCTCTATTTTTTCTACTTCTATTTCTGGATTAGAAAGCACTTGATTTAGAATTTCCTTAAAATGCCCTTCTATTTTACTCAAGAATGCTTTGTCATATACACTAGCATTGTAGCTTAAAACAATCTTTAATTCTTTTTCTAAAAAAACGGCTACATTAAAATCGTAACCCGTTTGTTCAAAGGAATGGATATTTTCAATAAAAAATCCTAGATTCTTATTTTTTTCTAAAGTCTTTAATTCATTTTTTAAATTATGCTTTTCAAATACAACAATATGATCTATCAGATTTTCTTTTAAATCACTCTTTTTTTGAATATCTGCAAGCGGATAATAATCATATTTATTTGATTCTAGTGCTTTATGCTGATTTCCCTTTATCATTTGTGCAAAATTTTTTCCCTTTTCTCTTTTTATTCTTACAGGGATGGTATTAATAAATAGTCCTACCATTTCTTCTATTTTATCTATCTCTGCTGGTCTTCCAGACACAACAGATCCAAATACTATATCCTCTGCATTATTATATTTTTGTAAAAGAATACCCCATATTCCCTGAAATAAGGTATTCATTGTAACTTGATTTTTTCTTGCCAAATGCTTCATTTTCTCCACTAAAGATTCTTCTATGGTGAAGGCAAGCTCTTCATTTAAATATACATCTTTTTTCTTATATTGTTTTGGCATAGCCGATGGATTTTCGAAATTCTCTACATATTTTTCCCAATAATTTGAAGCTTCTTTTTCATTTTGTTTTTCAATCCATCTTATAAAATTCCCATAGGGCGGTTTTTCTGTGAGAGCAATCATCTTATTGTTTTTATATCCACTATAAAGGTTAAAGAAATCCCTTAATAAAATAGACATACACCATCCATCTGTTATGATATGATGCGCACTCCATATAACTGTATATTTCTTTTTTTCTGTTTTTAATATACTTATTCGAATTAAAGAATCTTTCGATAAATTAAAGCCTCTTTCTTTGTCTTTTTTCTTGAAAGCTTTCACATATTCTATTTTTTCTATTTCCTTTAAAAAACTTATATCTTCATAATATACAGCTTCTTTTCTTTCTTTTAAAACAGCTTGAACAGGGACCTTTAGTTTTTCATGAAATATAACTGTCTTTAATGCATCATATCCATTCATCATAGCTTGAAAGCTTTTATCAAAAAAATCTATATCTACTTCTCCCGTTATCTCAAAAGAAATTTGTCCAAAATAAGCTGTAGATTCTGGATTTAAAATATGCTCAAATAGCATTCCTTCTTGCATAGGAGAGAGTTTATATATTTCTTGTATCTCTTCTTTTTGAAAAGAAAAATTTCCTTCCTCTAAAGCTTGAAGAACTTCTTCATTTTCCTTTCTTAAAAACCATGCTTCTAAAATTTCTTCTTTTTTTACTATACTTTTCTCTTCTTTTATTTTTTCACTTAATTTTTCAATAGTAGGTCTTTCAAATAGATCTTTTACTTGAATTTTCATTTCCTGTTTATTTAAACGAGAAGATATTTGTATGGCAGTAATAGAATCTCCTCCTAAATCAAAAAAGTTATCATAAGTTCCTACTTTCTCTATGTTTAACACATTTTCCCAAACTGTAGCAATCTTTCTTTCTATTTCATTTCTAGGTGCTACATATTCTATTTCTTCTCTTAAATGCTTATTTGGCTTTGGCAATGCTTTTCTATCCAATTTCCCACCTGGTGTTACTGGTATTTGATCCAATTGTATGAAATAAGAAGGAATCATATATTCCGGTAAATCTTTTTTTAGATATTCTTTTATTTCTTTTGTTTTTATCTCTTTTTCTCCTACAAAGTAACTGGATAAATACTTACTAACCCCTACATCTTCCCTTGCAATTACAACAGCTTCTTTTATTCCTGGGTAATTTAAAATGAGTGTTTCTATTTCACCTGGCTCAATCCTATATCCTTTTATTTTTATTTGATGGTCTACTCTTCCTAAGCATTCTATATTTCCATCTTCCATCCATTTTCCTAAATCTCCTGTTTTATACATTCTTTCATCCTTTGCTAAGCTATAAGGATTAGGTAGAAAAACTTCATTTGTCTTTTCTTCATCCCTTAAATATCCTAGTCCTAAACATTTACCCGATATATATATTTCTCCACTTACCCCTTTAGGAACTAATTTTTTATTTTCATCTAATATAAGAATTCTTGTATTTCCAATGGGCTTTCCAATAGGGATCCTTCCTTCTTCCCCTCCACTTATTTCATAATATATACATCCTATACTCGCCTCTGTAGGTCCATATAAGTTCACGCATTGGGCTTTAGGAAAACCTTTTCTAAATTTGTACACGGCTTGAGGAACAATTTGTTCTCCCCCAATAATCACCGTACGTAAAGTTTCTATTTTTTTATATAAATCCGCTTCTTCTTCTAATTGATTTACGATAAGATTAAATATAGATGGTACAAAATCGATAATAGATATTTTGTGCTTTTCTATTAATGTGCATAAATATCCTGCAGACATTTCCATATCCACAGAAGGTATGATTGTTTTTCCTCCATTGATTAGTGGCCAAAATATTTGCCATACAGCGCTATCATATACTTGATAAGTGGTTTGCAGTGCTACACGAGCTGCTTCTTTTCCAAAATAATCATTCATCCATAAAAATCTATTTGTTATTCCCTTATGTGGAACCACCACCCCTTTTGGTTTTCCTGTGGACCCAGATGTAAAAATCACATATATTGGATCTTCTAAACTTAAATTCGTATTTAAATTAGAAGGAACCTCTTTTAGTTTTTTATGATCCACCAGCATAAACTCCATTTCTAAGTCCTCATTGCTAAATACATCTTCCTTCATTAATAGAATTTTACTGTTTAAACTTTGAAGCACGCCTTTAATTCGGTCTATTGGCCAATGTATATCAATAGGAGAAAAAGCTGCTCCTGCTTTCATTACAGCAAGCCAAGCAATAACAAGTTCTAAACTTCTATCTATTAATACGGGAACAAAAGAATTATTCCCTACATTTCTTTGTATTAGTTTCTCCGCCAAATTATTTGCTTTTTCATTTAACTCCTTATAGGTTAATTTTTCTTCTTCAAATATAACTGCCACATGATGAGGTGTTTCTTTTGCCTGATTTTCAATAAGCTGCAAAATGGTTTTTTCTTCATTTCTATAGGATTTATTCGTATTATTAAAATGAATTAAAAGTTTTTCTTTCTCCTTTTCACTTAATAATTCTATGGAAGATAGGTTTTTATGAGGGTGATTTAACATCTCTTCTATGATCTTTATATATTGATTTGTTAAATCGTTTATCTTTTCTTTTGTGTATGCTTTAGTATGATAGGTGAATAGTATTTTTAAATCTTCAAAGGCTTCTACAGATAAAGTAAGATTAAAATTGGTCATTTCATTTATCTCGTATGCTCCTATCTTTAGCTTATATCCTGCATTTTTTAATTCTTCTTCTAAGGGATAATTTTCAATCACAACAATCGTATCAAAAATATTTTCTCCTGCACTTACACCACTATATCGCTTTATTTTTGTCAAAGAGGTATGTTCAAAAGCATCTCTTCTTCTCAGCTTCTCTTCTATCTCATGTAATGTCTTTAGGATAGTTTGATTTGAAGCTGTATTAATTCTTAAAGGGATTGTATTAATAAATAAACCCACCATATTTTCAATACCCTTTATTTTTGCATTTCTTCCGGAAACAGTAGTTCCAAATAATACATCTTTTGTATGATTATATTTTTGTAAAAGAATTCCCCATGCTCCATACATAAATGTAGCCAAGGTTATCTTATTTTCTTTGCAAAAATCATAGATATTCTCTGCTTGTTTAGAGGAAATTATGGTTTTATTTCGCTTCACAAAAAAATCCTCTTGATTTAATATGGAATTTTCTTGAATAGGGGTAGGCACGTCAAAACTTCCTATCTCTTTTGTCCAATATTTTTCTATTTCAACCTCATCTATGCTTTTATACCATTTTACAAATTCTTTAAAACTTGTTTTATTGCGTTTAATGACAACCTCTCCATTCAAAAGCTTATCATAGGTATCAAAAAATTCTTTTAGCAGGATTCCATTACTCCAACCATCATACAGGATATGGTGATTGGTTATGATCATTTCATAACAATCTTCTTTAAGCTTTGCCAAGGCGACTCTAAAAGGTTCAATAGTAATATCTATGCCTTTCTCCATATCTATTTTTTTTAATTCTTTTAATTTTTTCTTTTTTTTCTCTTGGGATAAATTCGAAAAATCATGAACTTTCATGTCAACAAAAGATTCTTTTAAAATAATTTGAATAGGATTTTCAAGTTTTTCCCATTTAAATACGGTTCTAAGAATTTCATTGGAAGCAATCACAACATTCCAAGCTTTTTCTATTATTTCTTCTTTTATTTCTCCTGTAATGTTTAAATTAAGCTGCTCCAAATACTGTCCACTATGCGGATTTGTAATATAGTGAAAAAGCATTCCTTCTTGTAACGGGGTTAGCCCAATAATATCTTCTACATTAGATTTTTTTAGTTTTTGCGATTTTATCATTCTTTCACTCCTTCATAAATGACACATTCATTTGCGTATTTTAAATTAATTTGACAAAATATGCAATTTTCATAATAATTAGACTTCGACTTTTTTTCCCAATTACCTCTATATATTGTGAATTTTTCCTTACTTTTCCTATCGACAAAATAAGTTTTTTTTCATCAAAGGGACTTTTCTATTTATATAGAATTTAAAATAAAGTGAATAAACAAACTTTTTAATAAAAATTTGAGGAGATTTCATACATGAGGAAAAATCATTATACAACCAAGAACTATATTATTGCTTTTTTAGGCTTATTTTTTCTATTGACAAATATACTTACTTTATTTATAAATCCATCCTTTTCAAAAGAAAGAGAAAAAAAACATGTGCTCATTTTAAATTCCTATAGCACTACTACTGCTTGGACAAATAATATTGTAAAAGGAATCCACAGTGCATTAAATGATAAAGCTTTTACTTATTCTACACGTATTGAATATATGGATAGTAAGAACATTCATACAGAAGATTATTTTGAAAAATTATATGAATTATATAAGCTTAAATTTAATCATTATACCTTCGATGTGATTATTGCTAGTGATGATGATGCTTTTTATTTTTTGAAAAAATATCATCATGAATTGTTTCCAAATACCCCTATTGTATTTTGTGGTTTAAATAACCCAAAAGGTTCTATACTTCCTAAAGATCCTTTGTTTACAGGCGTAGTGGAAAAAATAGATATAAAAAGTACAATAGACATTGCCCTTTCTCTTCATCCTAATACAAAAAATATTTTTATTATCAACGATGTAAGTTCTGCTGGAATTTCTAATAAAAAATACCTCAATATCATCACCCCAGAATATAAAAAAAGAATACAGTTCACTTTTTATGACAAGCTTACCACTACTCAAGCGCAAGAAAAACTTCAATCTTTGCCCCAAAATAGCCTCATTCTTTTAATGGGATTTCTTCGTGATGATTTTAATGAAGTACTTTCCTTACGTGAAAGCTGCAAGATTATTTCAAAAAGCTGCAGTGTACCTATCTATAGTTTTTGGGATCAATCTTTGGGCCATGGCATAGTAGGGGGAATGATCATAAGTGGATATGAACAAGGAAAAATAGCAGGTTCTATGGCAGTAGAAATACTTAATGGAAAAAAAGTAGAAAATCTCCCTATGACAAAAGAAAGTTCTAATTCCTATATGTTTGATTATAATCAAATGAAACGTTTCAATATCCATCCTTCTGATTTACCCAAAGGCAGCACCATAGTAAACATGCCTTCTCAAATTTACGCTATATCTAAAAAATCTATTTATATTTTTATTTTTTATATCATCTTTCTTCTTTTAGGTATTATTCTTTTTCTTCTTCTCAATATTTCAAAAAGAAAAAAAATAGAAGAAAAATTAAGAAAAAGCAAGAGGGCATATCGAAAACTTCTTGAGTTTTTGCCTTATGGTCTTCTTGTTCATGTTGAAGGTAAATGTGTCTTCATGAATCCTAAGGGTGCAAAAACTTTAGGTGCTAAAACCCATTTAGAATTTCTAGGAACAAATATATACGATTTTTTGCATCCAAGTTATCATGATATTGTGAGAAAGCGCATAAAAAAGCTAGAAAATGGCTATAATGTAGAACTTTTTGAAGAAAAATTCTTTAAAATAGACGGTTCTTGCATTGATGTTGAAGTATCTGCTACTCCATTTCTTCAAAAAGATACTGTCGGATCCATGGTTTTATTTAATGATATCACCCAACGAAAAAAAGAAGAGGCCCTTCAAAAAAGCATGGAAGAAGAGAAAAAAAGATTAAAAGAAGCAATGGAGTATGATACACTGAAAACCGAATTTTTCTCTAATCTATCTCATGAATTAAAGACTCCACTAAATCTTATTTTTGCTACCACACAATTACTAGAGCTCAATTTGAAAAATCATCCAAATACCCATAAATCTATTCAAATACTTAGGCAAAATTGTTATAGAATGCTAAGACTTGTCAATAATTTGATCGATATTACCAAGCTAGATGCTGGTTATTTTGAACTGGAGCTTCAAAACTGCAACATAATAAGTATTGTGGAAGATATTACTTTATCTGTTTCTGAATACGTGGAAAGTAAAAATATCTCTCTTTTATTTGATACCAATATAGAGGAAAAGATTATGGCCATTGATCCCCATTCTATGGAAAGAATTATACTCAATCTTTTATCCAATGCAGTAAAGTTCACAAGTTCTGGAGACTCTATTTTCGTCAATATGCAGGATAAAGGAAACTATATTATTATCTCTGTAAAAGACAGCGGAATAGGGATTCCTGAGGATAAAGTGAAAGTGATATTTGATCGTTTTAGACAGGTAGATAAATCTCTTACAAGAAATCACGAAGGGAGCGGAATCGGTCTTTCTCTTGTTCATTCTTTAGTGAATATGTATGGTGGAAGTCTTCGTGTTGAAAGTGAATATGGCCATGGCAGTGAGTTTATCATAACCCTACCTGTGAAAGTACTAGACGGAGATAATCTAAAAAATTATGATTTAAGTTATATGGAAAACAATCACATTGAAAAAATAAGTATAGAGTTTTCGGATATATATTCTTTAAGATAATAAAGTTTTTCCATTTTATTCCGATAAGTGTAATAAATAGAATAATTTATAAGCACATGGAGGTATCCTTATGAACATAAAAATGAATACAAACCCTTATTTTTATGGAATGCAAAGCAGTAGAAAAGTATCGAGTGGATGGGAAAAAACACAAAGTAAAGGAAATGAAGATCCTTTAAAAACAATAAGCCGCCTTAAAGGAGACAGCATTACCATCAGCTCCTATGGTAAAAATAAAAATGCGATTATGCCTAACAAAGTAAATAAGGCCCTAGAAGGTTTAATGAAGCAAAGAGAAAATCTTCTCGAGCGTAAAAACGACATGATGACAGACATGTTAGAGAAAGACAAAAGCCCTGAAATGATGAGAGAACAGCTAAAAGAAATAGACAAGCAATTAAAACAGCTAGAAGAAGAAATAGCAAAAATTCAGTTTGAAGCGCAGCAAAAAAATAGAAATCTTGATGAAGAAATTCAAAAAGAAAAGAAAAATTCTACTTCTAACAAGGATACTCCTTCCTCTAATGGGACGGAGGGATTATCTTCTAAAACAATGAGCGCCCTTATCTCCTCCAATAGTGATTTAAAACAAATAGAAGATGTTTCCTCTATGAAAACTAAATTTGAAGGAAGATCTCGCATCTTAAAGAAAGAAATTGAAATTGATGAAGCGAGAAGTTTTGATGGAAAAGCATCTGAAAACAAATACAAAGAATATGATAAGCTACAAAAGGGGATATCCAATTTATCAGCGGAAATTGAAAAAAATCCTCTACATTAAGTGAAAAAATTTCTGAAAATCCTTCTACTGAAAACTTGACACAAATAAATCCAAGAGAGGAAGATAAAGAAAAAGAGGAAAACAGCCACATATAGTGCTGCTTCCCTCCTTTTTATTTTGACATTTTTATAGATTTTTCTGTGCACTTTCTCATGGCTTTTATCACAGCGGATCGTAATCCACTTTCTTCAAGAGAAGCTACTGCTTCTATTGTAGTTCCACCAGGAGAGCATACCATATCCTTTAATTCTCCTGGATGTTTTTTGCTTTCTAATACCATTTTTGCTGCACCTAATACGGATTGAGCAGCCATTTTATAAGCCTTATCTCTTGGTAATCCATCTAATACAGCTGCATCTGCCATGGCTTCTATAAACATAAATACATAAGCTGGAGAAGAACCACTAGTTGCAGTAGCTGCATCCATTAGTTTTTCCTCTACCATCTCTACTTTTCCAAAGCTTTCAAATATAGAAACAATGTCTTTCATTTCTTCTTTTGATAATTTAGGATTAGGGCATATACTGCTCATTCCTTCTCCTACAAGCGCTGGTGTATTAGGCATGGTTTTAACAACCTTGATATCCTTTTCAAAAGCATCTTCTATGTTTTTCACAGATTTACCTGCTGCAATAATTACAATAATTACATTTTTCTTTACAAATTCTTTTATTTCTTGAATCACTGTATCGTAAATATTTGGTTTTACAGATAAGATTAAAATATCTGCATTTTTTGCTACTTCTTTATTGTCCATGGTTGTTTTAACCCCATAGGTATTTTTAACAAAATCTAGGCTTCCTTGATATCCATCCGAAACAATAATATTCTCAGGGCTTATTAATTTAGAGTTTACAACACCACCCATCATGGCTTTTCCCATGTTCCCACAGCCAATAAATCCTATTATTTTATCCATTTTTACTCCTCCTTTTGTAAATATTCTTTATTTTTATTTTAAAAGGACTGCTCTGTTCTTTCAATAATTTCATCTTGAAGGGCTTTGCTTAAATTGTGGAAATGATCACTATATCCAGCAACCCTAACGATTAAATCTTTATATTCCTTTGGATTTGTTTGTGCATCGATTAAAGTTTTTCTATCAATTACGTTAAATTGAATATGATGTCCATCCATATTAAAGTAAGCTCTCACCAAAGATGCCATATTGTTAAGGCCTTCCTCTCCAGCAACTACAGACGGGGTGAATTTTTGATTGAGCAGCGTTCCACCTGTCCTTAAATGATCCATTTTAGATGCAGATTTAATCACTGCGGTAGGTCCTTTTGTATCTCCTCCTTTTTCTGGAGAAATTCCTTCTGATACCGGCTTATGGGCTAACCTTCCATTAGCACTTGCTCCCATAACGGACCCAAAGTGTACATGACAAGTAGTAGGAAGCATATCAATTCTATAGGTTCCACCCTTCATATTCTTTCTATCTGTTACTTCATGATAAAAAGCATTAAACGCATCTATCATTAAATCATCTGCATAATCATCATCATTTCCATATTTCGGGGTTTTATTGAGTACCATATTGTGAATATGCTCATATCCTTCAAAATTTGCATCTAAAGCACTTAATAATTCATCCATTGTGCATTTCTTTTTATCAAATACGTTATATTTAATAGCAGTTAAACAATCTGTTATGGTTCCAATTCCAACTCCTTGAATATAATTTGTATTATATCTAGCCCCTCCTGCGTTATAATCTTTTCCTTTTTCTATACAATCACTTACTGTGATAGACAGAAATGGAGAAGGCATGTGCTTTGCATAAATGTTTTCGATCATGTTATTTCCTCTAACTTTTATTTCAACAAAATGATGTAACTGCTTTTTAAAGGCTTCGAAAACTTCTTCATAGGTTTTAAAGGTTCTTGGATCTCCTGTTTTTATTCCTAACTGTTTTTTGGATACTTTATCGTATCCATTATTTAAAGTAATTTCTAATATTTTAGGAATGTTTAAATATCCTGTTAAGATATAGGCTTCCTTACCATAGGCTCCTGTTTCTACGCAACCACTTACACCTCCTTCTCTTGCATCTTCTATGCTTTTTCCTGCATTAAGAAGTTCTTGTATCACCGCATCTGTATTGTAAAAAGCAGGCTGTCCCCATCCCTTTCTAGATATTTCACAAGCTTTTTTTAGAAATCTTTGTGGTGTTTTTTTACTTATTTGCACGTTGGAGCTTGGTTGAAGAAGCTTCATTTCATCCATAGTATCTAATATTAAATAACTTACTTCATTTACCCCATCTTGACCATTAGATGTTACTCCTCCTGTATTTAAATTCGCAAAATCCGTATAAGTACTACTTTCTTTTAATGTGATTCCCACTTTTGGAGGTGCTGGTTGATTATTGAATTTAACCCATAAACATTCTAATAATTCTTTTGCATCTTCTCGTGTTAAGGTTCCTTCTTCTATTTCTTTTTCATAGAACGGATTTAAATGCTGATCTAATCTTCCTGGGCTAAAAGCATCCCAAATGTTTAACTCTGTAGTCACGCCAATATGAACAAACCAATACATTTGAATGGCTTGATAGAAAGTCTTTGGTGCATATGCTGGTACTATATCACAGTTTTGTGCAATTTGCAAAAGCTCTTCTTTTCTTTTTTCATTCTTCTCTTTTTGAGCAAGCTTTCTTGCATATTCTCCATAACGTTTTCCATAGACCATGATGGCATCACAGGAAATTGCCATGGCCTCTAGCTGATTTTTCTTATCATAGCCTTCTTTATCCTTTATATAATCTATTTTATCTAAAGCCACTTCTATATCTTTTTTAAAATCTAAAAATCCTTTTTTGTACATTTTTCCATCTGCAACAGTATGACCGGGTCCTCTTTGCTCCATAAATTCAGTGAATATTCCATTTTCATAACAGTCAACCCATTCCGGCGTCATATGATCAAATATCATTTTTCGGATAGATCGGTTTTCCCAATAAGGAATGATTTTTTCTTTTTGAATTCTTCTAGCTTCTTCACTTACCGCAAAAGATATTTTTTCTCTTGAGTGCATTACTTCAAAATCCTCTAAAGTATGACAGCAAAGTTCTGGAAAGGTTGGGGAGGATTGTGCCCCTTCTCCTTTTTCTCCCACAATTAATTCATCATCATTAATACAAAGACTTCTATTTTCCATAAAATGTTTAAAAGCCAATGCTCTAAGAACGGGTGTAGCTACTGTTCCACCATATTTTTCATAAGCCTCTGTCATTAAAACAGCTCTTTCGATAGAAATGTGCGGCTGGGTAGCAAGACTTTGCTTTCTCAATTTTTTTATTCTTTCATTCATTCCTCTTTCCATTTCTTTATCCCCCTATCTTTATTTTAAAATTATATTTTTCAAACATTTCTTTTATTTCTTTTATTTTTTCATCCGATGGTTTTCTCATCCCATTTCCTTTGTAATGTCTATTTAATCTTTTATATTTGTCTTTTCCTATATCATGATAAGGTAATAAATTGATTTTTAAGATATTTAAATTTTTGATAAAAGCTATTATTTCTTTTATATTCTCCTCCTGTGTATTGACTCCTTCTATTAAAGGAATTCTCAAATTTATCCTTGCATTTTTTTCAGATAATCTTTTTAAGTTATCTAAAATGATTTCACTTGGCTTTCCTGTATACGTTTCGTGTTTTTGTGAATTTATTATCTTTATATCGTATAAAAAAACATCTACATAAGGTAATATCCTTTCATAATTTTCAAAAGGAGCATATCCACAAGTATCCATGGCTACTGAAATTCCCTTTCCATGGCATCGCTTCACTAATTCCTCTACAAAGTTTATTTGCATCATCACTTCTCCACCGGATAAAGTAACGCCGCCGCCTGATTCTTCATAAAAGACCCTATCTTTTTCTATCTCTTTCATCAGTTCATTTACGGTATATTCCGTTCCCACCATTTCTCTTGCATTGTAAATACAACTATCTATGCAGTTTTCACAAAGTATACATTTTGTAAAATCATGTATCATTTTCGCTTCCTTTATTTTGATACACTTAGAAGAACATCTTTTTTCACAGGCTCCACATTTTGTGCATTTTTCCTCATTATACAGGATTTCTTTGTTATAGCTTTGGCTCTCTGGATTATGACACCACCAACAGGTTAAAGGGCATCCCTTAAAAAAAATCGTGGTTCTGATTCCAGGTCCATCATGAATGCAGCATTTTTGAATGTTTATAATTTTACCTCTTTCCAAATCCCCACCCCCTGTAGACATATCCTATACGCTTTACTTATAGAAACAAATATAGGTAGCGTCTTGCTTAACTTTTACCTGAAATTTTTGATTTGCTTCTATGATAAATGTTTCATTTTGTTTAAATTCTTTGAATTCCTTCTCTCCTGGAAGTTTAACCAATAAAATACCACTTGTTATGGTCATAAACTCTTTCTTTGATGTTCCAAATTCATACGCTCCAGGTGCCATAACACCTATAGTAGCTGGACCTTCCTTTCCTTCAAACCCAATAGATTTTACTTTTCCTTGAAAATACTCATTTGTCTTAAACATTTTATTCTCCCCTTTTTACCCTTAGGTATATTTTTTATACTTTTTAGCATACAATAGAAAGTATCCCTTTTTATAGCTTCGTCTTTTTTAGTTTTATTAAAATATATTTCATGCTTTTAAGTACATCTTCTGTTTGGTCAACATGAGAAATGAACGATTAATATCAGTTAAATCCATCTAATTATCCTTATTTTATTAATTTAGATTATACTATATTCATTTTATAAAATCCACTTTTTTATTTTAATATAAATTATTTTTCATCTAAATGAAAAATAATTTATATTATCTTCTTATATTATACTGCCATGGTAAACTATTTAGATTTATTTTTTAATGTAAGCATAAAGGAATACCTTAACTCTAGAAATAAAAAAAGTATATCCTAACAAATCATTTGTTAGGATATACTTTTTACTTTTGAAAATAAAATGTCTATTTTTCTCTATATTGAGGTTCTTCTGACTTAACAAAATCTATTCTAGTTTTTAGAGTTTGTGCTATATTCTTTGTTTGTTCCGATAACTGACTAAACACTTGCTTCATTTGTTGATCTTTTGTATCGAAAGAAAAAGTCTTTAAATCAGATGAAACGCCTTCTAAACTTGCTAGTGTTTGTTCTAATTTATCTATTACAGCCATTTTTTTCCTCCTTCCCCTATACTTTAATCTCTAATAGTATTTCCCTTATGAAGAAAATTATTATCAAGCTTCCTTTTTATTTCTTTATTCTAAATTAGGAATTTTTACTTCTTTATTTTTTTTATCTACATATATATTCCCTTTTGAATCCATTTGAGCAAAAAATACTTCTTCTATTGTCTTTATTCCCCACAAATTTAATTGCTCCATTAGCCATTTCTCATCTTTATTAAAATAATCCAAATTAGTTTGATTAATTTGTCCATCAACAACCAAAGAAAAACTCAAATTTTCTGGCGCTGTAGCTAAAGTTAAATCGCTTGGTTGTATAGGTCTTGATTGTGATTTTGGAATGACAGATAGTTTACCACTTGGCTCTGCAATGGCGAACTCTACATCAGATAAATTTTGATATCCTTTTACTCTCAGTTCGGACATAAGAAGAGGAACATTCATACGAAGCTTCTTTAGATCTTTTTCTATAATTTTTCCATTTGCAACGATTACTACTGGTCTTGAGTCCACATTATAAAAAGATTTATTCAAAGAAAGTATGCCAATTAGAACTGCCATTGTAGTTATGGTCCCTGCACCTATTAACGCTTGAGAAGCTACTTTATACACTAAAGGCTCTGCTGCAACAGTTGTTAGTAGCATCATTGCGCCTAAATCATAATTTGTCATTTCCGAAATAGATTTCTTTCCTATAATTCTTAGACATGTCCATGTGACAAGCAACATAAAAATACAGCGCACTATGTAACTCATGCTTTCCATACAAATTCCTCCCATTTAAGGCTCTGGTACTAATTTATTTATATTCTCTAAATTTTCTCTAGCTGTAATGATATTGGATAAAATTAAAGATATATCTTTCGCTTTTGCTCCAGCTATTATTGAATTTAACGTATGTTCAAAAAAAGAAATATTTTCTTCTCCAAAGTTAAAAATAACTAAATTTTTATGAATATCCCATACTTTTTTAATTTGCACACTTATTCTTTCCGCTTGATCCCAATCAGATTGAAGGGCATAGTTCTCTACCAACTTTATATTTTCAATTAAATCATATTTATCATATATTCGATTCAAATTAAAAAAATAAATAGAAATTGCAGCTACTATAATACATACCAATGAAATTGTAATCGTTGTGTTTTTCATGATGTTCTCCTTTTAAAGCCTTATCTTTTTCTATAATACTTATATTTCACATTTATCCATAATAATATAAGGGAATTATATTATTATGGATAAACTCTATTGAATTTAGTTAGTTTTGTCTCGGATTATTAAAACTCGGTGGCGTAGGATTCGGAGGTGCAAAGTGTGTTCCTGGTGTTGATAGGTCAAAGTAAAGCTTAGAATCTGGTGTAACACCGAAATCTTTATTGGATGCAGTATCTTTTACTTTATTTAATGCTTCTCTAAAAAGTGCATTATGTGCTTCTTCTCTATTTAATAAAAAATCTATGGTTTCTTTTACATACTTATCATTGATTTGTCGATATAAGTATTCATACACTACCTTTGCTCTTTGCTCTGCTGCTATATTAGATAATAAATCTGCTGCTATATCTCCCGTTACATTTACGTAATTAGCTGTAAAAGGTTCTCCTGATGCATTTGCAAGTAATGGTGCTAGGCCTCCTAATACATGGCTTTCTATTCCCCCTGCTGTAACCTGCTCTACAGATAAATCATGACCATTTAACAAATTAATCGTTTGTGCTACCATCTCCATATGACTTAGCTCCTCTGCACCTATATCCAAATATAAATCTTTTAAAGCAGGGTCTTTTACTCGAAAACTCTGAGATAAATATTGAAGGGCTGCTTTTAATTCTCCATTCGGTCCCCCTAATTGTTCTTGAAGTAATGCCGCATATTGAGGGTTTGCTCTTTCTACCTTCACTTCCCTTAATAACTTTTTATCATGCTTAAACATATATTTCCTCCTTATTCCTCATACTAAGTAATCATATTTATTACCATAAATAGTATATCCTTTCGAAAGTTTTCATATACTTATAAGATACAGGTTCTATCCTTTAAAGCTATTATTTCCTAAATAGAACCCTCCTCTTCTTCATTTTTCATATAAAAATAAGCAAAAATTATTATAAAATTTCATAATAATCTTTGCTTATTTTTATATCTTTACTTATCCTTATGTTTAAATGGATTAGGCATATTTACAGTTAATAACTTAACTGTCTTACTTGTATAATTCGCCCAATTATGTACTTTGCTTGAGTCCATATGTGCACTATCTCCTGGGTACAATTCATATTGTTCATTATCTATAAATATGGTTAATATCCCTTCTAACACATATACAAATTCTTCTCCTTCATGAGAATAGGTGGTAATCATTTCTTCATTATTACTAGGAAGAATTTCTATCAATCTTGGTAAGAGATTTTTATTTTCTATATCATTTGTCAAATGATAATGTATGTATTGTGAATTTTCTATCTGAAATACCTCTTTTTCATAACTTCTCAAAATGCTTTTTTTATTATCTCTTGGAGGAGAAAAAAAGTATGCTATATCTACATCCAATACTTCAGCAATTTGTTCTAATGAAGTAATGGCTATAGAGGTTAATCCTCTTTCTAGCTGTGATAAAAAACCGATGGATAGATTTGTTTTTGAGCTTAATTCTTGCAATGTTAAATTCTTTTTCGTTCTTAAATCTTTTATTTTTTTACCTACATTTGCTGGCATTTAATTCTCCTTTCTGTTCTTATATTATTATATATCTTCTCAAATTTTCAATGAAGTTATTATTTTTTAATGCAATAAAAAAGATTACGCGGCTACGTCCTACTCTCCCAGGAGGCTGCC
>SWCA01007661.1_pt1 | contig 19924 bp, 12 predicted proteins | sample 4692961 | NCBI WGS metagenome assembly SWCA01 (sample SAMN10267275, study PRJNA491770) | bioreactor metagenome | isolation source: DHS bioreactor inoculated with | place: Japan: off Shimokita Peninsula
AGCTGGTGGAATGTATATGCCGGAAGCAATATTTACAAGCAGAAATACGAAGGAGACCTCCTGATTTTGGGCGAGCCGCTGATGATTGACCCCAAAGAGGACTGGGTTTATTCCATCAATGCAAACTCGAGCTTTACGCTGGCCCCGACATGGAACCTGAGCGCCAATGTGAACTACCTTTCGGTTCGGCCAACAGCGCAGGGCGAAGATTCCCGGTTTTTAAGCCCGAACCTGAGCCTGAAAAAGAATCTGTTTGGGAACCTGATGACCGCCAGCGTTCAATGGCAGAATATTGATCTGGGGATGAACGAGTCGAACCGGCAACGTATCACCACTTGGGGCGAAGATTTCTACACGACCACTAACTATATCTATGAAACGGATATGATCCTGGTCAACCTCAGCTTTAACCTGAACTGGAAAAACAGCAATACCAAGCTTCCCCAAAGTGAGTTTGGCGAGAAGGAGTTTTAATTGCCGGTGTTGATTCTGTTGGAACAGGAGACTTAAGGAAGCCGCTGGCTCTCTTATCATCCTGCAATCCCCGCCAACCGCTCCAAATCCTCCATGAAATGGTTCGACATTTGTTCTGCCTCGGGTACTAAAAACCCTCTCAAACGCTTGTTTTGAGAGGGTTTTTAACTTTTAATGATAGCAGATTGATAGCGAAATTGGAAAGAATGCTTTAAAGCCTTTACAAATGGCAATATCTGTCAAGGAATATGAAAAGGCGAGAACCTCTTTGGTTTGTTCAATATCAATCTCTAAACCTCCAGCTTTTAATTTTTTCATTGCTTTTTCAGGCGATATTGTTTTTATTGCTTCATTTTCCACCGGGCACCTCCTGTCTGCTGAGAAGCAAAGCAATGGCATCATGAAGGCCATCACAAGCCCAACTTTTTTTGTACCCTTTTGGAACCATTGGATCCCTGCAGCGATTAAGGGGTTTTGAGGATTTGATTTTCTTGAAGTCAATAAAAAGCTTATTGAATTCAAGAGCTTGATCAGTACAACAGGTCTGGTGAAACAATTTTGAAGTATCCAGCCATATCTGATAAAGAAAATTCCAGCTGTTGAGCGATAAGCCCATTACTCAATATTGAATACTACAGATAGTATTCGCTTTGCCCTCCCGGCATTGATGAGTATCAATCAACCAAAGGTCTTTTTATTGTTTTTTCAACCGGGAATCAAACGTGAAAGGGGTGATCCGCTCAATACGACATTCCGAAATTAAAGGATGCCTTGGGTTGAGCAAGTAGTTATACTCTTTTTTGATAACGGCAGAAGGTACCCTGAGCAGCAGGTGTTTGTTTTCGGTCAGAAAATCTGTTCCGAAAGTCATCGTTGCATCCAGGTAAGGGAAATCGTCCCAACCTTTGACCAGGACTTCTTCAGGAACATTGGCAGTTTTTACCTCTGGAACGGAGACTTCCATTAAAACCAGATTTGCAGGGAGAAGCGTTGTTGAAGTAAGGTTCATCAGCTTTTCCCATGCAGCAAGGGAAATGTTTTCAGACAGGTAAACCACACGATGTCCTTCGTGGTGCCACCTTCCCGGGCCATAAATGCCGCCTGTTCCTTCCAGGTCGGCATAAGGTTTGAGTGTAATCCGGTATAGTTTCATCAGGCAGGGAAACCGTGGGCAATTCCATTCAACTTATTCATCAAAAGCTGGATGCCTGAATAGGTATCCAAAAACGATTTTGGCCTGACGCCTCCCATAGAAGGGTTCTCCGTGTTCATCCATTCGCTAAACTTTTTCAAGTCTCCAAAAATAGTTTCGCCCCGAGAGTAAAGCCTTGCAATGTAAAGGGCACGCTCGGAAACAGCAGGAGAGAACTTCTCATGTTGCCCTTTTTTTTGGATCATCCGGGATGATATGTGAAGATATGAAGCAAACTCATTCAGCGATAGGTTTGCCTGGGAAAGGATATCCATCAAGAGGGTTTTTTCAATCCCTTTTCTTGAATACTCGATTAAGCTTCTCTCTGACTTGATGTATTTGATGGCGTTCATAACATGAATTTGTACGCTCAAATATACGAATTATTTCGCGACTAAATCCGTTGATTGGCTATGATTTTCAGAAACAGAATGTGGATGTACTTTCGGGCTACTGAAACCCGGGACTGAAAACAAACTCTTTCTGCCACTGCCATCCTTCCGGTAGTCTTTCGCCAAGTGAAACCGAAAAGGAAGTCACAAAGAAAATAGGGGCTGCTTTTAAAGATCTTCGACTGTGCTGTGCTGGATCATATCATACTTGCCGAAGATTCTTATTTCTCATTTGCAGATGAAGGGATAATTTACTACAAAGCCCTTCGGGGCTTTTTGGGTCGTGCTATACAAACAGTAGATACGATGGTTTCGGCATCTCATTCAAAATATATCGGGGATAGGCAAAGCTCATTCCACTTGTTTAACTTTGAACGAATGAAGCGAATAGTGAAGTTGAAAACTTCTCAGCAAACCAAAGAAAACTTGGAGAAGAAATTAGTCCGGATGCGAAGTATTCTTATATGTTTCGTGACCGAATGGATGAATGGTACGATATGAGCCGGGCTGTTCATAATAACAGGTATCGTTACATTCACAATTTCATGGCTCATCGCATTTATGGCCTTCCGATTGGCTACTTATTTCGGGCTAAATCAATTCAATCCTGGAAGAAAGCCTGTGAGGGAAATCGTAGGCGATACACCGATCCTTTTTCTGGTGACTTGAACTCGATGCCCGATACAGGACGGATTTTCACCTTGCAAACAGTAGTTCCCGCGACTTAGGCAGTAGCGATCCTTCATTGCGCATGGTTAGTTGCTATTTGACTACCGAACAAGCAAATCTCCGTTACGGAATGAAGTCATCCTGTGCGTATAGGAATGACTTTCTTGACGTTGCAAAACTGTTATCAGGATGTAAAAATCTCATTTTATATTATATTTTTGAGCATGAAAGAAACGCAAGCAAATTCCACAAATCAATTCAATAATCTGCAATTGGTTGAAAAAATTAGGAATGGAGATTATAAAGCATTTAGTGTTCTCTTTGAAAATTACTACCCCATTTTATGCAATTTTTCTCTCCGCTATGTTGATGAACATTTTAAGGCGGACGACATTGTTCAGGAAGTCTTTATCAAGATCTGGGAAAATAGAAAAAGACTGGTGATTGCAGGTTCAGTGAAATCTTATCTTTTTACTGCTGTTAAAAATCAATCGCTGAATCGGTTAAAATCAGAATCTGTGAGATTAGAGCACACCCGTGATTTTTCGAGACAGCAGAATGAATCGATTGATCCGTTGGAAATTGAACACGAAGAATTTCGTGATTATCTCTTCCAATGTATCGAAAAGCTGCCGCCCCGCTGCAGGGAAGTTTTTATGGAAAGTCGGTTCAAAGGTTCAAAGCAGGAAATGATTGCCGATTCATTAAATATCACACTGAAAACCGTGAAAGCCCAGATAGGTAAAGCCCTCAAGCTGTTGAAATCATGTCTCCAACCATACTACCCTGAATATTTTTAATTTTTTTTGAAGTTAGCATACGACCTTTCTGCTTGTAGACTGTCATTAAGTTGTAGATACAAATTATCCAATGGAAAAGTTTGAACTCATATATGGGATTTTATCCAGAACAGCTTCTTCCGAAGAAGAGAACGAATTTCGGGAATGGGTTAAAGAGAACGATAACCGGGAATTGTTTGAGAAAATGCAACGGATCTGGCAGGAATCACCAAACGTAAAAAATTATAGAAAGCACGATGCCGTGAAATCTTTTTATCAGATGGATAAGAAGATTCAAAGCAGGCAAATGCTCCGGAGAAAAGTATTGTTTACAGCTATTTCGGGAGTTGCTGCGGGGATTATCATCATGCTTGGGGTGTTCAATTTTACGAATTTTCAAGCGTTGCAATCAAAAACAAACGAACAGGTCTATTTTCAAACAGAGCTTGGTAATCGCTCCCTGGTCTATTTGCCTGATGGAAGTAAAGTTTGGTTAAATGCGAAAAGCGAATTAAAGTACGACTCAGATTTTAATGTAGCGGAACGGGAAGTTATTCTACAAGGTGAAGCATTTTTTGACGTGGAAAGAGCTGAAAAACCTTTTGTTGTCCATGTAAATGATTTAAAAGTAAAAGTCTACGGCACAAAATTCAACGTATCGGCTTATGCCGATGAGCCGGTAATCGAAACTTCTCTGGAAAGCGGGAAAGTCAGCATTCAGAACCAAAAGTCAGAAGAATATTTTATCAAGCCAGGAGAATTGGCCATCTACGATAAATCGACTTCGCAGATGGAAACCAAAAAGGTTGATCCGATCGAATACTCCGGTTGGAGAGATAACAAGATTTATTTGCACAACGAACCAATTGAGGTTCTGGCGAGAAAACTGGAACGTCAATACAATGTCACAGTCGGGTTTACCCCGGCAACTATTGGACGTGAAATTCACTATACTGGGGTTTTTGGTAACGAAAGCCTTGAGGAAATTCTGAAGGCTATTTCAACGGCCAGCGATTTGAGCGTCCAGAAAAAAGGAAATCATTATCAGATTAGTCAGTAGAAACAACAAGACCTTATCCAATCAATAGCGAAAAAGGAATGATCAATTTAATAAAAAAACAACCGTCGGGAGGTGAGAGTCCGGACGGTTGCTAAAACCCTAATGCAAGGCATTAGATTATTTAATAATTAAACGATACAAAACTATGAAAAAAAAACTAAAACTGGGGGGTTTAGGAAGTCCTCCGTTTAAAAAAATCTTGGTAATCATGCGGTTAGTTTCGATTATTATTCTGGTTATGACAGTGCATGTTTCGGCAAGCGTTTATTCGCAGCAAACGAAATTGTCCCTGAACTTTGAGAATGTCACCATTCGAGAAGTTCTAAATCAAATTGAAAAACAGAGTAATTACAAGTTTCTTTTGCAAAATGAATTGCTGGATATCGATAAAAAAGTCTCCGTTAATGCCCATCAAAGTTCAATTGATTTTGTTTTAAACGAGATTTTTTTAGACCAACGAGTCGATTACGTAATTACCGATAAAAATCTGATCATCATCCGTCCTGAATCAAGTCATGCGGGGGTTCACCAATCCGTACAGGTTGCCGGAAAAGTTACAGACTCCTCTGGTGCTCCGCTTCCTGGGGTTACTGTGGTGGTGAAAGGTACAACCCAAGGTACCGTTACCGACTTTGATGGAAGGTACACGATTGGAGGTCTTTCCGCTAATGCGACCTTGGTGTTTTCGTTTGTGGGGATGCGGAGTCAGGAGGTAGGTGTTGGCAATCAATCAACGATCAATGTGGTGATGGAGGAAGAGACCATCGGAATGGATGAAGTAGTGGTAGTGGGCTATGGTTCCCAGAAAAAAAGCGACATCACTGGTACTGTTGCTTCTGTTGGACAGGAACGTCTTCAAATGGTTCCCAATACCACCATTGCTCAGGCCATTCAAGGAGCTATTCCGGGGGTAATGATGAATACCAATTCGGCGGGAACTTCGCCCAACGAGGTGATCATGATCAGGGGACGTAATTCCATTGAGGCAGGTAACGACCCACTTATCGTGGTGGATGGCGTGCCTTATGGCGGGCAGTTGCGCGATATCAACCCAAACGATGTCAAATCAATCGAAGTGCTCAAGGATGCTTCCGCAGCAGCTATTTACGGCTCGCGTGGTTCGAATGGGGTAATCCTCGTCACCACCAAAATAGGCAAGAAAGGAAAAGCGACCATTTCCTATGATGGCTATTATGGGATGCAAAGTTTTGTAAAACTTCCAAATACCATGAGTGGACCCGAGTTTTACGAATTTAAGAAGACTCGGGAGCCTGGCTCAATAACTGCGTCGGAACAAGCTGTTTACGACGCGGGAAAATGGACCGATTGGGTTGACCTTGCCTTGCGCAATGGTTACAGCACACAGCATAACATTTCCGTATCAGGAGGATCTGATAATACCAACTATTATTTTTCTGGAGGATTGACCGATATACAGGGCTTGGCGGTTGGCGATGACTACCAGCGAGTATCGATGCGTTTTAATCTGGATAGTAAAATAACCAGCTGGCTAACTATTGGAACAAGGACTCAATTAACCTACGACAACCGTAGCGGGCTAAATGTTATTTGGGATGGTGGCACTAGCTATAATGGCGTATTTTGGATGAACCCGTTGACCACTCCTTATGACGAAGATGGCAACCAGACCATCAACCCCTGGCCGGAGGAAACACAAATTGGAAACCCGCTGCAAAGGCTGCTTGCCGATAATACTGATAGATCGTATCAGGCGGTAACCAACAACCATGTTGTGGTGGATGTCCCATTTATCAAAGGTTTGCAATACCGTCTTAATTCCGGGATCCGGCTGCGGTTTACCGACAGCGGGACCTACTGGGGACGAAATACTTTAAATGGATTGAGTTCGCGGGGTGAATCAAGCACCAACAGAAGTATGGCCGAAAGCTATACCCTGGAAAATATCGTGAATTACAACCGTGAATTCGGGAAACATAACCTGTTTTTTACTGGGGTTTATTCATTTGAGGATTACAAAAACTCAAGCAATGAACTGGATGCATCAGGTTACCCAAACGATTTTCTGACATGGTATTCCGCGGGACAGGCCGAAGTAATCGCTCCTGATTTTGGGTACAGTGCCAATACGTTAATTTCTCAAATGCTCCGCTTGAATTACTCCTACGACAGCCGCTATCTTTTAACATTCACTGTTCGTCGCGATGGGTTCTCAGGATTTGGAGAAGAAACAAAGTGGGGAACCTTCCCATCGGCAGCTGTGGGCTGGAATATTGCCAATGAAGACTTCTTTGAAAACCTGGTTCCAAACAGAGATTTAATCAGTGTTCTCAAGCTAAGAGCATCTTACGGATTAAACGGAAACCAGGCAATCGGGTCTTACAGCACCATTGCACGCATGGCCGAAGAGAACTTTGTTGACGGGTCAAGCACCATGCCTGGCTACCGGCCAAGTACATTGGGAATGGACAACTTAGGATGGGAGTCGTCGAAAACATTCAATGTTGGGTTGGATTATGGCCTTCTTTCGGGGCGCATATCCGGTGACTTAAACTACTACGTCACCAATACTTTCGACCTCTTGCTCGACCGCACGATATCCCCGATTCACGGGATCAGGGAGATTACGCAAAACATCGGAGAAACAAGAAACGTTGGCTTTGAAGCTTCCGTGAATTCCCGGAACATCATAACCAAGGATTTCTCATGGACAACCTCAGCCAACTTCAGTACCAATAAGAATGAAATCGTTTCCCTGTACGGTGAATTGGATGCAGAAGGAAATGAAATCGACGATGTTGGAAACCGATGGTTTATTGGGGAGCCCATTCGGGTGAATTACAACTACATCTGGGATGGTATTTGGCAACTGGGTGAAGAAGAAGAGGCTGCTGTTTATAATAAATACCCGGGTGGGAGCAAACTGGTTGATCTCAGTGGCCCCGAGGGAACACCCGATGGAGTAATCGACCCGAATGATGACCGGGTAATCCAGGGACAGCGGGACCCAAAAATTATTTGGGGGATGAACAATACATTGACTTACAAAGATCTGACCCTTTCCGTTTTCATGCACGGTGTGCACGGAATTACATCTTCCAATGCCCTGGAGTCGGACAATGTTTTTGGGGAGGTTAAAAGGAACACGACAAAAAAGAACTGGTGGACGCCAGATAACCCGACAAACGAATGGATTATCAACGATGAAAACGGCGGTTCGAACGGCGGGATCAATACTTCAAAATATTATTCCAAAGATTTTGTCCGGATTAAAGACATTACCCTCTCTTACGACCTGCTGAAACTCTTTAGAATGGCTGGCTTTGGTAAGTTTCAGGTGTATGCAACAGGCCGAAATCTGATCACCTTCACGAACTGGCCCGGACTCGATCCGGAACTGGATGACCAGATAGCACTTCCATTGCAGAAGGAGTATGTGTTTGGAATCAATTTATCTTTCTAAGGAACGACTAAAAACAAAGAAATTATGAAAAAAATATTAAAACATACAATTGCACTATTCATCGCAATCATATTTCTGGCAGGCTGTTCTGAAGACCTTCTGAATGAAAAGCCGCCTCACATCATTACCACAACAACGCTTTATACCAGCTATAATGGTTTTCAGTCTGGGCTGAATGGACTGTATTCTCTTGTTCGTGAAGACTATCAGGGACGTGATGGCTCCAACTATTTGCGCAAAGAGATGTGGATGAACGGAAATGACAATATGGTTGCCAATCACCGCGATGGTTTTGCACGGGTAGCCGAAAGCTGGCCAAATAACAACTCAACCTATACAGAAATAACGAGTAATTTTTATTGGCTTTACCGAGTTGTTAATGCTGCCAATACCATTATAATCCATGCCGAAGATGAGGGTGTTGACTGGACAGGTGGTAATCAAAGCGCGGAAGAAAACAAAAATAGTGTTGTGGCACATGCCCGGGCCGTGCGGGCTTGGGCATACCGGTACCTCACTTATGGCTGGGGCGATGTCCCCCTGAACTTGAATGAAGCACTGGGATCGGAAGTGAAAACAGACTGGGAACGCACGCCGGTTGCAGACGTAAGAGCACAAATGATCCAGGACTGGGAGTTTGCAGAACAGCATATAGGAATTGAACCCGAGTACCAGGGGCGGATTACCAAAGGGGCAATCCAGCACTATTTGGCTGAAATGTACCTCGTAGAAAACAACCCGACCAAAGCCTTGGAATGGGCAAATAAATGCATTAATACGCCGGATTATCAGTTGATTACAGATCGATATGGAGTGCGCAGCGCTCAGGAAGGCGTTCCTTTTATGGACATGTTTTATGATGGGAACTCCAACCGAAACGAAGGAAATACGGAAGCTTTGTGGGTATTTCCGTATGAGTTTGAAGTTATTGGGGGAGCCGGTGCCATTATGCGGCGATGGCACGTGTCCAGATATGAATCAGCAAGATTTGCTGGCAAGTCCAACGTATTGAAAAAAACAGCTGAACGAGGAGGTCGTGGACTGGGGCGCATGTCGTTAACAAAATGGGCGATCGACAATTATGAGGAGGGAGATGACCGGGCATCCAACTATGCCATAAGGAAATTCTTCATCCTGAAAACTGCCGAAGAAAATGCCGGAGCAGGTGCCGATGTGTTACCCAATGGTTATCAATATGGCGATACCGTTTGGATGGACTGGTCAGAGGATATTACTGCTGATGCAAAAAACAGAAGGGACTGGCCTTATTCGAGGAAATGGGAAAGTGCGTATGAGTCATTCGTCGACGATGCCTTCCAGTATAACGATTTAATTTATTTGCGGTTGGCTGAAACCTATCTTTTAAAAGCAGAGGCACAACTCGCGTTAAATGATCCAGGCGCAGCAGCTATTACTTTAAACATACTAAGGGAACGTTCAAATGCGACTCCAATTACCGGGGCAGATGTTGACATTGATTTTATTCTCGATGAACGCTCGCGCGAATTGCTTGCCGAAGAACAACGAAGAATCACCCTCCTTAGAACAGGAAAATGGCTGGAAAGAACCAGGGCGTACAACAACAATGGAGGCGAAACCGTCAGGGATATCGACGTCCTTTTTGCCATTCCACAGGACGTAATTGACGCCAACCTGACATCGCCAATGGAGAATAATCCTGGCCACTAATTGATCCTCACATACATTGATCAGTCATAAATTCAATGAAATGAGTCATTGACTGATCAATGTATTTTGTTACATCCAGGATTTTTCATCGAATTTGGGCATGAAAATCTAGTTGATTTTTTTTCCAGCTTTATTCTGTTGCCCATATCGTTGCGTGCTGGATTTGTTTTGACGTCGCGGATAAGCGTTAATTTTTTGTCCGAAAAATCACGCGAATAAACATAGAAATGAAAAAAATGCTAATTATCCCGCTCCTTGTTCTTTTGATGGGATGCGGAAAAAATAAAGAGAATCAGCCGAGAAGTGAACAACAGAAATACATACAGGTTGATGCCAAAGTGAAAGTCTATCATGACGATGGAACCAGAAGTTATAAAGATTATCAGTCTTTTGAAACCCGGACGGTTGAACTGCTTGCCGGTTATACTCCTCCCAAGCAACCTGTAAAACAAAGCAAATATGGAGGTTGGCTAGACAAACAGGAAAATGCCACGGGATTTTTCCATGTAAGAAAAATAGGAGATCGTTGGTGGGGAATAGACCCGGATGGGTACCGCTATATCAATGTTGCACTAAATAGCATCAACATGGGAGGTTCTGCACGAAACAAAGAGGCTTTGAAGTCTAAATTTAGAACCCCTGAAAACTGGATGCAGGAAACAATTCAACTCCTTCAGGCAAATGGATTCAATTGTGCCGGTTCGTGGTCTGATTACAAGGCTGTCATTGAAGCCAATAAAACTGCTGAAAATCCCTTTGTCTATACGGTTAACTGGAACTTTATGAGCAGTTACGGCCGCGAGCGCGGAGGAACTTACCAGCAACCCGGCCATACAGGCTATCCCAATAGCGCTATTTTTGTTTTCGATCCTGAATTTGAAACCTTCTGTGACCGCCATGCCCAGCAACTCGCAGACCTGAAGGACGACCCCAATTTGTTTGGTCATTTTTCAGATAACGAAATGCCTTTCAAATTTCAATCGCTGGACAATTACCTGGCTTTACCGGACAATGAACCCGGGCACCATGCCGCAAAAAACTGGCTGGAAGAAAGAGGCCTTTCAGCAAAAAACATTACGGATAGCCACCGAGAGGAATTTATGTCATTGGTCGCCGACAAGTATTTTTCGATTGTGTCGAAAGCCATTAAAAAATATGATCCCAACCACATGTATATTGGAGCAAGGTTTTACAGCAGCGAAAAGAATCAACCTGCATTTATGAAAACCGCAGGCAAATACCTCGATATCGTTTCCAACAATTACTACAACAAATGGACACCCGACAGCACCGATATGGCCAACTGGACAGAATGGACTGGCAAACCATTCATTGTTACAGAATATTACACCAAAGGAGAAGACTCAGGAATGCCCAACCAGAGCGGAGCCGGATGGATTGTACGGACACAAAAAGACCGTGGACTTTTCTATCAGAATTACAATCTGGCTTTGCTCGAATCGAAAAACTGCGTAGGGTGGCATTATTTCAAATACCAGGATAATGATCCTACTGCAACAGGAGTTGACCCTTCAAACATTGATGCCAACAAAGGAATTTTAAACAACGAATACGAGGTTTGGAAGCCAATGATGGAGGAAATGAATGAGTTGAACACACAGGTGTATGCTATTATTGAACATTTCGATAAAAAATAGAGACTCTGAAGATGTTGAAGTATTTGATGTTCTTAACGGTTTTTTTCTCGGGTTCAATTTTCCCTTTTAGTAAGAAAAATCAAGCGATCAAGGGTGAACAGCTAACGGAGATAGGTCAAAAGAAATTGGACATTTATCTGCTTGTCGGACAGTCCAATATGGCAGGCAGGGCCGAAATATCGGGAAGCGATGCAGACACGCTCGAAAGTGCGTTTTTATATACGGGAATTCCAGGAAAGGATTGGGAAAAAGCAGCCAATCCTTTAAACAAATACTCGACGATCAGGAAGAATCTGGGCATGCAAAAGCTGGGGCCAGGTTACCATTTTGCCAAACAAATGCTGGCAACAGATGATCAGAATGCCATCGGGTTGGTCGTGAATGCAAAAGGAGGCACCAGTATTTCGGAGTGGGAACCTGGTGGCGTTTTTTACAACGAAGCCGTCAAGCGAACCAAAGAAGCTGTGAAATATGGAACTTTAAAAGGAATTCTTTGGCACCAGGGCGAAAGTGATGCTTCGAGATTTGATACATACCTGCCCAAAATGGTAAATCTGATTCAGGCGCTCCGTATTGATTTCAATTCACCGAACCTACCAGTTGTGGTCGGACAGATTTCCGAAGATCAACCACAACGAATCAATTTCAATAAAATGATTCTACAACTTCCTTTCCATATCGAGAATACAGGCGTGGTGACCACTGAAAGTACAAGTACAGCTGACAGCACCCATTTCAACGCAGAAAGCCAACGTCTATTGGGTGAACGATATGCCAGGGAAATGCTAAAACTTACAAAGAACTAAAACGTTAAAAAATGAAGCTCGTTATATATGCCATTTTTATTTTGCTACTGTCAGGTTTTAACGTTTCAGGACAAAAAAGCCAGGCAGTAAACATTGCCAAGGGCAGACCTGTATTTTCAAGTTCTGAAACCGGAAAATATCCGGCTTCAAATGCTGTTGATGGAATTGTTGCGAGAGAATCCAAATGGATGACCAACCCCGCTTCGGTTCCTCCTCACTTTCTCGAAATGAATTTGCAGAAGTATTACAATATTGACAGCATTGTCATTCACACTGGAATTCCGAAAAATGAACTTACACCTGCCGAAATCGCACAGGCAGCTGGTTTTTGGGCCGTTAAACAATTTCGGCTGCAATACTGGGACGACGCCAACTGGACGGATATTCCATCGACCGAAATAACTGAAAACAGGCAAACAGCAGCAAGCTTTCACTTTTCGTCCTCCATACTTACATTTAAGCTGCGGTTTGTAGCTTTTGACGGGGAGCCCCTGAATGTAATGGAATTTGAAGTTTTCGGGAAAGAAGTTAAAGATATGGCGGTCCCTGAAAATTCGACGGCGTCGGAAATCCCAGGAGAATCTCAAATATTCTCTGCAGGAATACAGGAGGCTGAAATCACCATAAAGCCGGATGTAATTGGCAAAACCATGAAATTTGTGGGGTATAATCAGGCATACTACCTGCCTGGGTCAAATACAAGCGGCTGGCTCGAATATTCCGGGGTGAACAGTTTGCGGGTTTGGGCAAGCATGAGTACTTACGTGCCGGTTTCCTGTGTTCAGGTGGATTCGTCATTGACCAGTCTGCCCAAATTTGAAGCCAGGAAGGCTGAACTAAGGCAGAGTCCTGAAAACAACCGGTTTATCCATTGGGATGAGTTGAATAAGATTTATGCTGAGGTGGACAAATCAGGCACCAATACCATGGTATTTGACTACGTGTTGGAAGAAACAAAAAGACTTGGCACCGAAGTTTTGCTGCAAATTAATGAACGCAGATTTCAAGATGAATGGCATCACAAGTGGCAGCAGTGGCAAAGGTTTTATGCCTTGGCATATTATGCTGCACGCCATGGAAATGTTACCATGTTTGCGATACAAAACGAACCAAACCACCGTCATTCCGGACCAATGAGCATCGAAGAATGGTTGAGGGGAATGCAAATAGCGTCGGATGCTGTGAGATGTGCCGTCAGCGATGTGAATGCAAAATACGGAGAACAGCTTGAACCGAAGTTTGTTGGCCCTGTAACTGCAGGAACCAACATTGATTGGTGGGCTCAGGTTATTCAAAATATCAGAACAGATTACCGGGGAGAAACCATTGACTATGATTTAATCGATATTTTCAGCACACACTCCTACAATTCTCCTGCTGCCGGTTATGAAACCCGGGTAAAAAACATCAGGAAGCTGATTCTCGAAAATCACCCGGAAGGAAAGGAATTGCCAGTGGTTTATACTGAAATAGGACGCTGGATGAATGCCTATTTAATCGATAAGGAGGAAACCATGGATTCTCCGTCGCTGTTTACAGAATGGGCAGGTATTTACACCAACAACATGTTAAATGGCGGATACGGAATGTGGGCGTTTAAATTGGCCAGCAATGCTAGCAGCTCGTATCCGGCTGGGATAAAATCAGGTCATCATTTTACGTGGAATGGGAGACGACTTGTGGAGGATGCCTGGGAAAACCAGGCGTTGGGTAAACCGGTCAAAACATCTGCCCACCCGGAAGTTGGTAAAAAAGAATTCGTTACTGACGGAAATCCGGAAGATCGATCCACATTTGTTTTCAACGCTGAGGTAAACGAAAAATGGATTGAAATTGATCTTTTGAAGGAAGAGAAAATAGGCAGCGCTCTTGTTTACTCGGGTTCTGCTTATGGAATATTCACCGGACCCGACCGGCTTAAAAATTTTAAGCTTCAGTATAAAAATGAAAACTCATGGACAGATATTCCAGGTGCAACTGTTTCAAATTGGAAATATGTTCAGGTGCTTTTGGAGTTTGATGAACCTGTCCAGTCGCGCTATTTCAGAATGGTGGCTTTGGATGAAGATACTGTTAAAGTAAGGGAAATCAAACTTTTCAGCTATGGGCAGGGGCCGGAAACTGCGGAAGAAAGTTATGATATTTCAGGAATACACCGGACGGGTGAAGTGGTCAGGCTGTTTGCCAAAGGATTTAAAAACCAGCGTGATTTACTTCAAACCGAATCATCTGTTAAACACCCTGGATTAGACGCTTGCACTTCCTACGATGCGGAAACTGGAAATTACTATATCTGGCTTGTTCAAAGATCGCCGTTTGATTACAGGTTCAAGTTCGACCTTTCTGCCCTTGGGTTGCCTGCCGGAATTCCGGTTATTGCAGAAGCTGTCGGACCAGATTCTTTTGGAGAAGTTGCTGAAATTTCCGAAATCAAAAACAACAGTTCATTTGAAATGAATTTACCTGCCCAAACCGTAATGTTAATTACTATTCCGTCGGCTGGCAGCCTAAAAAAGATGTCCGTATTTCCTGATGCGGCATTTACTGTCTCAGGTGATAATAGTTCAGCTCAAAATAACTACGAAAAATTAATGGTTTCTCTGGATGCAGCGCAAAAGGAAAACAATAAAGTCAGTTACATCCATTTTGACAATTCGGAATTGGGGCAGAAAGGAATCAGCGAACTTACCCTTTTGGGAATTAATGGTTTTGTTGACAAAGAGGAGAATTCGATGCGAATTCACGTTTACGGCTTTCCTTCCAAAAATCCAACCCGCGAAAAAGTAAGCTGGGAAAATGCTCCTTTTCTCGATTCAGAAGAAGCATTGATTCACGAGGTTGGGCAAGAACTGTTTTTTGCCGGCCAGATTCCTTTTAACACGAATCAAGCGTATCATTACCTGGATGTTACCCGGCATGCCAGGAAATACCCTGATGGAATTACATTCATACTGGTAAGAGAAACCCGGCACATGGGCGATTACGGAGATAGAGGACGCAATGTGGTTGTCTCTAATGTTCAGTCTGATACTGCCCCGGTTTTAATTCATTATTATAAAGCCAATTAATATGAAACGTTTTGAATTTCCATCAATAAATACCCGTCAGATTCTGCTTTTGTTGTTAATTCTGGCCGCTTGTAAAAAAGAGGGAGGAAAAGATGTGAATGCGTACTACATCAATAACCAGCAAGACTTTGAGAAATATTCAGGGACTGATTTTCCGGAAGGTTCAAAAATTCTGTTTGCGGCCTCTGCAGAGTTTACAGGGCAATTCGTGCTCAAGGGTAGTGGAAGTGCAGACAATGCAAATATTGTAACCACCTATGATTCAAAAACCAATAAAATTTATCGTGACCGGACTGTAAATAAAGCAAAAATTAACGGTTTGGGAAAAGTTGAAGCGCCTGTTTATCTTTATAACGGGCAGCATTGGGAAATTAGTAATTTGGAAATTACCAACACTGATGGTTCAGAAAGAGACCAGGGATTATTAAAAGGAATTTATGTGGTGGCCGAAAATTCCGGAATAATAGACAATATTTCCATCCGGAACTGTTTTGTGCATGATGTAAACGGCAAGGTGGGCGGGAAATGGCGCGGAGGCATTCATGTTCATGTTCTTGGCGCCAGCATAAAAACAAAGTTCCATAAGCTCACGATAGAGGACAATGTAATCAGAGATGTGGGTGGTGTTGGCATTGGAAATCAATCCAGCTGGAGAGATATTGATACCGAAAAGTATTATCCATGGACAGAATTCACGATCAGGGGAAACTTTATTGAACGGACAGGAAGAAACAGCATCATATTAAGAAACGCTCTTAATCCGCTGATTGAATACAACGTTGCCGCAGCGAGCAGTCGTTTCGATACCGGACACAGCATCGTCAACTTTAATACCACCAATTGTGTGGTACAATACAACGAAGCTTACGGGAACATTGGACCGGCAAATGAAAATGAACGAGGTGGATTCGATGCGGATTACAAATCAACGGGTACCATCATTCAATACAATTACAGCCACGATAATAACTGGTTTTGCGGGATTATGCGTCGAGGCATTAATTCAGATATCACGATTCGGTACAACATCAGCCAGAACGAATTAATAGGTTGTTATCTCTATGGTTTTCCAGCAGAGTATGGATTGAAGGATGTAAAAGTGTACAATAACGTTCACTATTTCGGCAAGGGGAAAGGCAACCGAATCTTTGTTGAGGGGGGCAAGGTGAGAGTCCCAATTGAAACTGAATTCAAAAACAATATTTTTTATTTTGAAGAAGAAGCGGAATGGGGCTTCGAACCAGATATTACCTGTGTTTTTGAGAACAATCTGTTTTACAATGTTTCCCCTAAGGGAGAGAATCTGCTTACGGCCAATCCCATGTTCGTGAATCCCGGTTCCGGCGGAACTAGCATCGATATGCGTGACCCGGAGCGACTTTCAGGGTACAAATTGAAAAAGGAATCTCCGTGCATCGCTGCTGGAATAAGCATCAATGAAAACGGGGGAGAAGATTTTTGGGGAACCCCTTTGTATAGCGGGTTGCCGGATGTTGGAGCTTACGAACAATAGCAAAAGAACAGCCTCAACTTACGGAAGATTGTCGGATTCACGCCAGAACCAGCTTATACATAAGACATCCAGTTTAACTAAACACAAGAGAAATGAAACAATTGATTCTTAAAATTACTTTCTCCGCACTGCTTATTGCATGTGGTGTTTTTGTGAATTCTTGTTTGGAACAAAACAAGCTTGAAGAAAATGGCCCTATTCAGTTAACACTTGCCGGGAAAATCAATCCGAAGAACTCCTCTGAAATTACTTCCTCTCCTTTTGGCATCCAAGCCGGCACGCTTGAAGACAGCCTTGTGGCAAGAGCAGCCGAAATCGGTGTGAAGTGGACCAGGTTAGGCGCATCGTGGCCATCCATCGAACAAGAAAAAGGCGTGTACTCCTGGGACGAAACCGACAAAGCTTTTGAGGTAGCCCTGAAAAACGGAATCACACCATTTATCACGATTGGTGGAGGGAACGAATTGTACTCGAAGCTGACGACCTACGACGATCCCAAATTGGCCGAAATTTATGGTTACCGTCCCGAACCACCAATTAAAGACCCGGTTGCAATGGCCGCTTTCCTGGATTTCACAACAGCAGTGGTTGAAAGGTATAAGGACAAAATCGATTACTGGGAAGTGTGGAACGAACCCAACCACCGCAATTACTGGGGAAGCGCCCCTGATGGAAAAGAATACGGACAGTTGCTTGTCGAAACAGCAAAGCTGATCAAAGAAATTGATCCGGAAAGTAAGATTATTGGGGGTTCAATGGCAGGAATCGATCCTCAGTTTACTGAAGATTTTCTAAGTGTTGGCAGCGACAAACTGATCGAGATTATTTCCTACCATAACTACGGGGCAGTTCCAGAAGAACGGGTTTACGCAGCCATTGAATTGTGGGAAGTGATTAATAAATACAACCCCAACATTGAGCTGTGGCAGGGCGAGTGCGGCTATCCGTCACACAGCAGCACCCGCGATTTCCGGGGGCGTGCTCCCTGGGGATTAAACATCCAGGCCAAGTGGCTGCTGCGGCAAAGTTTTGTCGATGTTTATTATTGCAAAGCCACCCTGAGCAACTATTTTAAATTGGTGCACACCAGCGGCAAAGGCGACAACAAAGAGCGGACAAACCTACGTCCGATCGATAAAATATTCGGGTACCCGGAAAGGGGAGGATCCCGGGTTCGCACCTGGGGTGTAAACGAAAAATGTCTGTTAACGAATCCTGAACTGGATGAAAAACCCGCTTTTTATGCCTACCAGAGTTTATGCGCCGTCTGGCAACCCGCTTACAAGCCAAATGAAGTGGAATACAAAGTTGACATTGTTAACGAAGGCATATTCTACGGAATCTCCGAAGACGATGCCTTCCCATCGGTACCATTGATAGCCACGTTTACCGATGATAAGGGAAATAATCTAGTGGCGTGGTGGTTACCATGGAACGCCCAGGAAAACGTGGGAGAACTGGCAACCGTAAATATTACACTGGAAGGCATTCAATTTTCGAATCCGGTGTTGGTTGATTTGCTTTCAGGAAATGTTTATGATGCCCGTGAAAACGTTTCAAATCAAGACAACGGCTGTTCAATAAAGAACATAAGCTTGGCCGATTACCCCTTGTTGATGGTGGAAAAAGCAAGTCTGAAAATTCAATAAAACCATCATTTCAAAACTCAAAAAGATGAAACAATTGAAAATCATATCACTACTTTTTTTGCTTTCGGTTCCAGGCTTCCTTTTTGCGTGCAATGGTACAGTGCCGGAAGGCAATAATGAAACTGGAGAACAACACGAGAAGACTTACTTGATCAATTCGCAGGATGACTTCAATAAGTGGAGTAATTTCAGATTCCCTGCTGGCTCAAAAGTACTGTTTGCCGCTGGAAAAACGTTCACCGGACAATTTATACTTCGTGGCAGCGGGACAGAAACAGCACCTAACCTGGCAGCGGCCTATGATCCGGAATCAGGTGTTGTTTTCACGGAGTGGATTGAAAACAAACCGGTCATTCACGGAGAAGGAAAAGTTAATTCGGCTCTTTTATTACAAAATAGCCAATTTTGGGAAATCAACAATCTTGAAGTGACCAATACTGATGGCACCGATGAAGATCAGGGGGATTTACGGGGAATTTATGTGGTTGCGGAAAACGCAGGAACAATGGAAAATATTGCCATTAAAAACTGTCGTGTCCACCGTGTGAATGGAAAGGTCGGTGGAAAAATGCGTGGCGGAATTCATGTCCATGTGCTTGGCAACAGCGTAAAAACAAAATTTCACAGTTTGCTCATTGAAAACAATGTGGTTGAAAATGTGGGCGGAGTGGGAATTGGCAATCAATCAAGCTGGCCAAATATTGACCAGGAAGATTACCACCCCTGGACTGGATTCGTGATCCGTGGTAACCATGTGGAACGGACCGGCCGAAATGGAATTATTGTCCGTTACAGCATTAACCCCTTGGTGGAGTACAATGTTTTGGCTCATAACAGCCGCTACAGCACCGGTCACAGTGTGTTCAACTTCAATACCATCGGGTGCATTGTGCAATACAATGAGGCCTACGGTAATACCAGCAGCAACCCCGACGATATTGATCATGGCGGTTTTGATGCCGACTACAACTCCAGGGGGACCATCATTCAGTACAACTACAGTCACGACAACAATTGGTTTTGCGGCATCATGCGAAAACCGGTGAATACGGATATCACGATACGATACAATATCAGCCAGCATGAATTGTTGGGGGCTTTTCTTTATGGTTTTCCTACGGATAAGGGTGTCAAGGATGTAAAAATCTATAATAATACCTTGTATTTTGGCAAAGGCAAAGGCAATCGGGTTTTTGTTGCAGCCGGGAAATATCGTATTCCCACTGAAACGGAATTCAGAAACAATATTTTCTATTTTGAAGATGAAGCGGAATGGGGCTTTGAGCCTGACCAAACCTGTGTGTTTGAAAATAATTTATACTACCATATCCATTCAAGAGGGAAAAACGCGGTAACAGCTGATCCACTATTTGTTGATCCGGGTCAAGGAGGAACCAACATTGATATGAAGGATCCAAACCGACTGCCAGGCTACAAATTAAAAGAAGGTTCTCCAGCGACAGAGTCAGGAAAAATCATTATGAATAACGGAGGGAAAGATTTCTCCGGAAGGCCAATTTCAACAACTCCCAA
>SWCA01005089.1_pt1 | contig 19923 bp, 16 predicted proteins | sample 4692961 | NCBI WGS metagenome assembly SWCA01 (sample SAMN10267275, study PRJNA491770) | bioreactor metagenome | isolation source: DHS bioreactor inoculated with | place: Japan: off Shimokita Peninsula
TTCTTTAGTAGATACAGATTTCGAGTTATCAAAAGAGTGGAGTAGTTCAAATGAGCGAGGTCCGGAAACATACCTTAAAACAAATAAAAGCTGGGTATATTGGCAATGTCCAACTTGTAGTGGAGAATATGGTTGTACTATAAATGAACGTGAAGTTAATGACGATTCTTGTCCTTATTGTAATGAGGTGAGAGCTTTACCAGGCTATAATTCTTTAGTAGATACAGATTTCGAGTTATCAAAAGAGTGGAGTAGTTTAAATGAGCGAGGTCCGGAAACATACCTTAAAACAAATAAAAGCTGGGTATATTGGCAATGTCCAACTTGTAGTGGAGAATATAGCTATCCTATAAATGAACGTGAAGTTAATGACAATTCTTGTCCTTATTGTAAAGGAACGAGAGTATTACCGGGCTATAATTCTTTTAAGGTAAAACATCCTGATTTAATGGAAGAATGGGATCATATCAATAATTATTTATTATGTGATGCAAACCAGGTATTAGATAATAGCAACAATAAAGTCTGGTGGCATTGTATGGATTGTAATCACAAATATTATATGTCTCCAAAGAAAAAAGTTTATTATAAGAAAAGACATATGACGTCATGCACATATTGTAAGGGATTAAGGCAGAAGAAAAGACATTTCTTCTAAAAAATTAAGAGCATCTACACATATAATGTAGGTGCTCTTTTTAAAATAAAGTTCATAAAATCACTATTATGCAAAAATATTTTTTCCACATTTAACGTAAATAAAGTTCAAAATATCCATTTTTCCCAAAAAAATTTTTTCTACATATAAATTTTTACTCATCGAATTCATCTAACCATTCAAATTGCTTGACTATTTCTCTTTTTACATTCTTCTTATGGGCAGCATATAATTGAGTTGTAGTGACATTATCATGATCTAATAAGTTTTGCACGTCATAGATAGAGAAACCATATTGAATAAGAGAAGAGGCAGCAGTGGCTCTAAGCTTATGGGGACTAAAACCATTATCTCTAGTGGTAGATAGTGCAATAGAAGTATATTTTTTTACTAGTTTTCTTATAGATTTTTTAGTCATTCTACTTTTTTGTAATGATACAAATAAAGCATCTTTATGTTCAAAGGGTATTGTTTCTTCAACTGGACGTTCTTCCTTAATATATTCTTTAATTACCTTTTCCACGGATTGATTGATTGGCATATTGACTTCTTTACCCCGTTTACGATAGATTTTAAATTCGCCACGTTTAAAATTAAATGATGCAATATTCAACTCTTGGAGTTCCTTGAGCCTAAGACCATAAGTAGTAAATAAGACTAAAATAGCTTTGTCCCTTAATTTTGTTTTTTTCCAATACTGTAGTTCCTTTTCTGTTAAGCCTGTACCATTTTCTACTGCATCTAGCATAATAGCAACTTCATCAACATCAAGCTTCTTTATTGCGTCTGGTTGAGGTTTCGGTAGTTTAATAGGGTTTAAGCCATCAGTAATGTTTTTAAGTAAAATCTCATCCCTATAAAGAAACTTAAAAAGAGAAGTAAGAGATGATTTTTTTCGTGCTAAAGATCTATTATTATTTTTCATTATAATAGATGAGTTAGGTTTTTCTATTAAATATCTAGAACAATAATCTCCTATAAATCTGTTTAGATCTCTAGACTTAATATCCCTGAATTCATAAACAGATATTTCATAGGGAGTAGTGGCACTTGTTAAATCTGTATGTGAAATTAGATAATTACAAAAGAATAGTATATCATTTAAGTAGGCTAATCTTGTGGTTATTGATACACTATTTTTTAAGAATATGAAGTAGTCATCCATAAAAGTAGGAAGCTGTTTTTCTATACTCAAACAGTTTTCTATAACTTCATGTTCATTCTTAACAACATTATCTGGTTTTGAAGATTTATTATGTACTTTAAAATACTTATCGGTCAAATTTTACACCTCCAAAATGTTATTTATATTAGTAATTATATAAGAAAAAAAAGGCAATAGAAATAAGACAATATTAAACGCTCTATATTTATTTTATCATCCACATCATATTATGTCATTTTAAAAGCTGACAAAGTTATTATATACAGAATTTATTTAAATCTAAAAATAATTGGATCCTAATATAATTATAGTTTTGATATTTAATAGATTTTTGATATTATAATATTAAAAGATAATTGTTTAATAGATTGACCATAACTCAGTGATTAATAAGATGTAGTTAAAATTATGGTTCTATTATAAGGGAGGAATATCATGGATCGAGAAAAATTAAAGGAAATTAAAGAAAATATTAAACTTTTTCTTCAGGGTGCATTTGATATGAAAGATAGGTCTACGGCACTTATTAGAAAAGAGGCATTGGACGAGCTAGATAATTTTATGCTTTTATGTTTTGGAGATTTATTAGGATTTCCTTTGCCTACATCATATTACACGCTTGAGATACTACCCTATATTGCCGAGGATTTAGATGGGTGGGAAAGACGATTATTAAATAGGAAGAGTGTTGTAAGCAGTAGATGGGGAGACTTTGATAATTAAGGAGGAGAGCAATGAAAAAATTTGTTTTTTTTGGAGGCAAGGGTGGAGTAGGTAAGACAACTTCATCGGCTGCTTATGCATATAGTTGTGCCAATAATGACAATAAAACATTAGTAGTATCAACTGATCCTGCTCATTCTTTATGTGATATATTTCAAACTACTATTGGATCGGAAATAAAAAAAATAAAAAATAATCTATATGCTTTGGAAATTAATCCTGAAGAAGAAAGTACCAAATATATCGAACGGATAAAGTCTAATATCAAGAAAAGTGTTAGTCCTGTAATAGTATCTGAAATTGAAAAACAACTTGATGCCGCATCAGTTTCGCCTGGGTCTGAAGAATCTGCTATTTTCGATAAGCTTGTTTGGATAATAAATGAACATGGAAATAAATTTGATAAAATTGTTTTCGATACAGCACCAACAGGCCATACATTAAGACTTTTATCTCTTCCGGAATTATTAGGTGGGTGGCTTGATAGACTGATTAGCAAAAGACAAAAAGCATTAGGACTTTTACAAATGGCCGATAGAAAAAATAAATCCGATATTATGGATGATCCTATCATAAAAATTCTAAGTACTAGAAAAAATAATTTTGAAAAAGCAAGACAAGTGTTAGTGGATGAAAATATGGTTAGTTTTGTATTTGTTCTAAATGCAGAGAAACTCCCTATTGAGGAAACTAAAAAGGCAATAAGAGTTTTAGAAAAATATAAGATACCAGCAAATGATATAGTGGTTAATCGAATCCTACCTGATGATATAAATGATGAGTTCTGGAAATCTAGAAAAGAGTTAGAAACCAAATATTTAAAAGAGATAGTAGAGGCTTTCTCAAATAAGAATATAATAAAAATACCACTACTTAATTCTGATGTAAGTGAAGATCACATATCATATATATCTACATATTTTAAATAATAATTTGCAATTTTAATTGTAAATAGATATTTTTAGCCCGAGATTATAATATTATAATCTCGGGTTTCTTTATGTAAATAATAATAAAAGATTAAATATGCATAAACAACTAATAAATATTCATTCATGTATATTTATTAGTTGCAATATATCAATAAATTTAAAGAATAATGTCGATTAAATGAAAGAGTTTATAACTTTGTCGAAATCACAGTATATAAGACTAATGGAGTGAAATTAGGAATATAAATTAATATAATATCTAAAAACAAATTAAAACTGCATAATAATTATGGATAAGAAATCAAATTAATTTAATTAAAGTCACTTGAATTATTCAACTAATTATTATGGATTAGTATGCTTATATTCGTAATTTGGCAAATAAAATTTGTTTTCTATTAAATTAATTTGTAATAGTAAAAATTAATTTTTATAATTCCAAATCAAATAAGAATACAAGTATAAGTAGAGGAAATTCAATAATAATTTTACTTTTAATTCAACTATTCCCTAAATATACATTTAAAGAATAGTTAGATTTTAGATATTTAAACTCATTATGGACTCTCCTACTAAAATCTTTAGGTATAATTACAAAAAATAAAATAAACAAAAAGTCTTAAAATATCTTTAGACTTTTTGTTTATAAATGATAATGAGTGAAATTAAGTTTAAACCTTTAAAGTAACATCGATTCCTAAAATATCTTTATTTGTATTCAATAAAGGATTAATATAATCATTGATAAATTCATCAACTTGCTCAGCAGATCTTCCAATATACTCTTTTGGATTAAGTAGATTATTAACATCTGCTTTAGATAATTTAAAGGATTCATCATTAGCTATTTGTTCTAATAAATTATTTTTTAAACCTTCTTCTTTAACTTTTTTAGCTGCTTCCATAGAATATACTCTGATCTTTTCATGGAGTTCTTGTCTGTCTCCGCCTTTTTTAACTGCTTCCATTATAATATTTTCAGTTGCCATAAATGGAAGTTCTTCATTTATATGTTTTTCTATAACCTTAGTATTTACATTTAAATCTGAAGAAATATTTATTGCGATATCAAGGATGGAATCTGTCGCTAAAAATCCTTCGGGTATTGTTATTCTTCTATTGGCTGAATCATCAAGTGTTCTTTCAAACCATTGAGTAGATACTGTTAAGGCTGGATTAAGACAGTTTACAATTATATATCTCGATAATGATGCGATTCTTTCACTTCTCATGGGGTTCCTTTTGTAAGCCATTGCTGATGAACCGATTTGATTAGTAGCAAAGGGCTCCTCAACTTCTTTTAAATGCTGAAGTAGTCTTAAATCATTAGTCATTTTATGTAAACTTTGTGCAATGCCTCCTAATACTGATAAAACTTTATAATCAAATTTTCTACTATAGGTTTGTCCAGTAACAGGAAATGTTTTAGTAAAACCTAACTTAGATGCTACTAATTCATCTAAGTTTTTCACCTTATTTTGGTCTCCATCAAATAATTTTAAGAAACTAGCTTGAGTTCCAGTGGTACCCTTAACTCCTCTTAACATAATATTAGAAATAATATAATTTAAATCTTCATAATCCATTAATAAATCCATAATCCATAATGTTGCTCTTTTACCAACAGTAGTTAGTTGAGCTGGTTGAAAATGAGTGAAACCTAAAGTAGGTAGAGATTTATATTTAATAGCAAATTTACTTAAATTATTAATGCAGTTAAGTAATTTTTTCTGAATAACTTTCAGAGCTTGACTCATGACAATAATATCAGTATTATCACCTACAAAAGCACTGGTTGCACCTAAATGAATTATTGGCTTAGCCTTTGGGCATTGTATACCATAGGCATGTACATGGGACATCACATCATGTCTGGTTTTTTTTTCGATTTCTTTAGCAGTATCATAATTAATCTTATCTTCATATTCTTTCATTTCATTAATTTGTTCTTCAGTAATTGGTAGTCCTAAATCCTTTTCTGATTCTGCTAAAGCAATCCATATACTTCTCCACGTCTTAAATTTATTATCTGGAGAAAATATTTTTAGCATTTCTTCACTTGAGTATCTACTTATCAAAGGATTTTCATAAAAAGATGTCATAAAATCACTCCTTGCGAACTTTATATAACTAAATTATATAATATTTCGCTCTATTTTAAAAGGTTAAATATGAAAAGATAAATATTGTTCGTATATAGATTTAAATAAATAAAACCTGCTTGATAGCAGGTTTTTCTTTAACGCATATATTATTTAACTGAATACTTAAATTTATGCGTATAAAATAAATAAAGTTTTTGCTGATAAAAAATAATATTAATTATCTTGGTTGAACAATTAATTTGATAGCCGTTCTTTCTTCTCCATCGATCTCGATGTCTGTAAATGCTGGTATACATATTAGATCCATACCACTAGGAGCTACGAATCCTCTAGCAATAGCTACTGCCTTTACTGATTGATTAAGTGCTCCTGCACCAATAGCTTGAATTTCAGCGGCACCCCGTTCTCTTAAAACTCCTGCTAATGCTCCTGCCACTGAGTTTGGGTTTGATCTTGCTGACACTTTTAATACTTCCATTTGTTAAAGCCCCCTTTAGATTTAAATAGTTTTTAATAATTCACCCACAGACATAAATTAAGACTTAGTTCAGTTAGAGGTTTTACTCATTCTGAAAGTCACTCTGTACAAGTGACCAATACAAAATCTAACTTTTTTAGATTTTGGTTACTTACTTAAGTCATCTTATCCTTAAACTATAATTATTTGCTTTTTACTTAATTAGTACCATTTAAATAAAAGAATTATAGTAATGGGATAAATTGTTATGAGAGAATATGAGAAAAAAATTACCACTTATTACTATATTCTACAGAGAAAAAAGAAATCCTTCTTTTTAATTATAAATTTACAAGTTTCTAAATTTTGAAAAAAATCTTTATATAATTATCTTAAATAGCAAAATAAAAGAAGAAGCAAATGTGCTCCTTCTCTTCTCTTCTCTTCTCTTATTTTACTTATTTATTTTTATTTAGCATAATCTATAGCTCTAGTTTCCCTAATGATATTAACTTTAATTTGTCCTGGATATTCAAGACCATTTTCAATCTTCTTACTTATTTCTCTAGCTAATAAAATCATGTTTTCATCATTAATATCTTCTGGTTTCACCATAATTCTTATTTCTCTACCAGCTTGTATTGCATATGCCTTATCAACACCTTCATAAGTAGTTGCAATCTCCTCAAGCTTTTCTAAACGTTTTATATATGTTTCTAGAGTTTCTCTTCTAGCTCCAGGCCTAGCAGCAGATATAGCGTCAGCTGCTGTTACTAAAACTGCTTCAACAGATTGTGGTTCATAATCCCCATGGTGTGTAGACATTGCATGGATAACTTCTTCGGTTTCTCTATATTTTCTTAGTAGGTTCATTCCAATTTCCACATGGGTACCTTCTATTTCATGATCCACAGCTTTACCAATGTCATGGAGTAATCCAGCTCTCTTAGCAATTTTGACATCAGCTCCAAGTTCTGAAGCCATCAATCCAGCTAAGTAGGCTACTTCTAGTGAGTGATGAAGTACATTTTGTCCATAGCTAGTTCTATATTTTAATCTACCTAATAATTTCACTAATTCTGGATGTAGATTATGAATTCCCACATCGAAGGTTGCTTTTTCTCCTTCTTCCTTAATATGGGCATCAATTTCTCTTCTAGCCTTTTCAACCATCTCTTCTATTCTAGCTGGGTGTATCCTTCCATCAAGGATTAATTTTTCCAAAGCAACTCTAGCTACTTCTCTTCTTATTGGATCAAAACAAGAAAGTATAACGGCTTCTGGAGTATCATCAATAATCAAATCCACCCCTGTCAAAGTTTCTAAAGCTCTAATATTTCTTCCTTCTCTCCCAATAATTCTTCCCTTCATCTCATCGTTAGGAAGGCTAACAACAGATACTGTAGATTCAGCTACATAATCTGCTGCACATTTTTGAATTGCACAAGAAATAATCTCTGTTGCTTTCTTATTTGCTTCTTCTTTAATCTGTTGCTCTGATTCTCTTATTAATAGCACTGATTCATGTTGTAATTCTTTCTCAAGATCGCTTAATAAAATTTGTTTAGCTTCATCAGTTGTTAATCCTGATATTCTTTCAAGTTCTTCAATTTGTTTACTATACAGATTTTCGACTTCAGCCTCTTTATTAGATATATCTTTAAGTGATTTACTTAAAGATTCTTCTTTTTTTTCAAGACCTTCTGATTTTCTATCTAGGTTTTCTTCTTTTTGAAGTATTCTTCTTTCCATTCTTTGTAACTCATTACGTCTTTCTCTGTTCTCTTTTTCAAACTCGTTTCTTAATCTATGCACTTCTTCTTTAGCTTCTAATAGTACTTCTTTTCTTTTAGTTTCAGCATCTTTTTGTGCATGTAAAAGTAATTGTTCTGCCTTTTCCTCTGCACTACCTATTCTTTTTTCTGCAGTTCTTTTTCTTAATATATATCCAATCCCAATAAAAATAGGGGCTGATATTAATATAGCTAATAGAATGTATACAATAATATTGATAGACTTCACCTCCTAGACTAATATTCATTTGTTTGTTCTAATTATTATCTCAATAAATAAAGGTATTTTTAATAACACATATTATTCTTTAATAGGTCATATACTATAAATGTGTTAAAAAAACATAAATCCAAAAGACTGAAAATGAGTCTTTATGGATAGTTTTATAGCTTTTGGAATGGAGCTATAGACTACTTCTTTTTAATTTTATATCTTTTTGAATACACTGTCAAGAATATTAAAGTTTTCTTGTAGTACAGTGAATTTTATGATAAAGATTAATTTTAATATAGATATAGAAAAGGACTCGATTTTAAAATCGAGTCCTTTTCTATATTATTTAAACTGTTATTTCTTCAATTTCTTCACTTTTAGGATTTTCTTTAGAATCTTCGGTATTTTTTCTTACAGGAAGCTTATAGTACTCTCTAACTTTATTTTCAATTTCTTGAAGCATATCAAGGTTTTCCGAAAGAGTCTGCTTTGCATTTTCCCTACCTTGACCTAACTTAAAGTCTTCATAGCTATACCAAGAGCCTGCTTTCTTAATGATATCTGCATTTGCAGCACTATCGAGAACACCACCCTCTCTAGATATTCCAGTACCATACATGATATCAAACTCTGCTTTTTTGAATGGTGGTGCTAACTTATTTTTTACTACTTTTACTCTAGTTCTACTACCTGAATACTCATTATTTTGTTTAATAATATCAACTTTTCTTACATCTAATCTTATTGAAGAATAAAACTTTAGTGCTCTTCCTCCTGTAGTTGTTTCTGGATTACCAAACATTATTCCTACCTTTTCCCTTAATTGATTAATAAATATTGTTGATGTTTTTGACTTGTTAATAACACCGGTTAGTTTTCTAAGGGCTTGGGACATAAGTCTAGCCTGTAAACCGACATGACTATCGCCCATTTCCCCAGCTATTTCTGCCTTAGGTACAAGTGCGGCAACAGAATCCACTACAATAACATCAACTGCTCCACTTCTTACTAAAGCTTCTGTAATTTCAAGAGCTTGTTCACCAGTATCAGGTTGAGAAACAATCAAATTATCTATATCAATACCTAAATTTCTACAATAACTAGGGTCTAATGCATGCTCTGCATCAATAAAAGCTGCTGTTCCACCCATTCGCTGTGCTTCTGCTATAATATGCAGTGCAACGGTAGTCTTTCCTGATGACTCGGGTCCATATATTTCTATAACTCTTCCTCTTGGTACTCCACCAATTCCCAAAGCTATATCAAGTTCAATTGCTCCTGTAGGAATGCTCTCAATATTTAATCTTGTTGAGTCATCACCAAGCTTCATTATTGAACCTTTACCAAATTGTTTTTCAATTTGACCCATAACAGCGTTTAAGGCTTTACTTTTATCACTCATATTTTCCTAGGTATTACCACCTAGTTTTCACCATCCTTTCGACGAACACACGTTCTATGTCCTACGAATATTATACCGTAAGATTTTAATATGGTCAACTAAATATTATTTTTTAGTATATTATGGATTATATTTAGAGCATAATTGCTTGCATAATTTCTAATTTTGCTTCTCGAACCTATAAAATTATATTTTTCACACATAATACTTTCTTTATATAAAGCAGCTATATATACTAAGCCAACAGGTTTTTCATCTGTGCCACCATCAGGACCTGCTATCCCAGTAATGGAAATACATACATCACTTTCAGTAACTTTTTTTAGTCCTTTAACCATTGCAGTAGCAGTTTCTTGACTAACGGCACCATATTTTTCTAATATCTCTTGACCTACACCTAGTTCTTCAGTCTTGGCCCTATTACTATAGGTAACTATGCTACGATCTAGAACTTTTGATATACCTGGTATTGCAGTTAATTTAGAGGATAATATACCGCCAGTACATGACTCTGCTAAAGATATAGTTATATTTCTATTAATTAATTCCCTTGCTACGACTTCTTCAAGGGACTCATTATTATAACTGTATATATTTCTATTAAGTCTAAGCGTAATCTCATTTATTAACGGATTAATTAATGAATCAATTATTTCCTCAGATTTAGCCTTTGCAGTTATTCTCAAACTTAAAACTCCATTATTAGCATAGGTGGCTAAAGTTGGATTTGTTTGATGGGTTATTAAGTCACAGAGTTTAGCTTCCAACTCTGATTCACCAATGCCAAAGAATTTAATTATCTTTGATTTAATAATATATCCAGTTTTATTACTTAAATATTCTTTAACATGAGAATAAAACATGTGTTGCATTTCTTGAGGAGGCCCTGGTAAACTGATAATTATTTTATCAATATCATCTATAATAAATCCAGGGGCTGTTCCCATACTATTATTTAAGAGTTTACTGTTTGCTGGTAGATATGCTTGTTTATAGTTATTAGAAGTCATTTCCTTATTTATCTTGATAAAATAATCCTTGATTTCACTTAAAACATCTTCGTTAAATACTAGATCTCTTGAGGCGCATTTTGAGATGACTTCCTTTGTTAAGTCATCTTGGGTTGGCCCAAGTCCACCAGTAGTAATTATAATATCAGAAAATTCAAGGGCATTATTTAAAATATCTTCTAATCTTTCAGGGTTATCACCAACCGAAAGATGATAGAGTACATTAATTCCTAATTCATTAAGTTCCCTTGATAAAAAGGCGGCATTAGAATTTACTATTTGTCCCATTAATAACTCTGTTCCCACAGTTAGTATGCTACAGTTCAATTTTCAGTCCCTCTCCCTTATAGATATAGATTTATTTTAATACAGCTTTATTTTTTATAATATAGTCCACTCCAGAAATAATTGTTAGTATTAAAGCAATCCAAATTGCAAAGTTTGTAAATGGAATACCGAACTTTGCAAAGGGATAATTATTAAATAAAATAGATATTATTGCTACTAATTGAGATATAGTTTTAAATTTACCCCAAGGACTAGCAGCGATTACAATCCCTTCTGCAGCAGCAATTGCTCTAAATACACTAATAATAAACTCTCTAGATATAATAATTATTACTATCCATGCAGGAATTTTACCAAGTTCAACTAGAGCTATTAATGCCGAAGCAACCAAAAGCTTATCTGCTAAAGGATCCATAAATTTTCCAAGCTTTGTAACCTGGTTTCTACTCCTAGCTATATATCCATCAAGACTATCGGTTAAAGAAGCGATGATAAAGATAAATGCAGAAATTGTAATGCCATTTGGAGTATTAGAAAGTAAAAAGAACAGGAATAAAGGAATTAAAAAAATTCTTGCAATAGTAATTTTATTTGCTAAATTCATTCACTACCTCCCCTATCAAATCATACTCTAAAGCGTCAGTGATTTTTACTCTTTGAAAATCGCCAAGAATCAAGTCTTTATTTGATCTTACATATATAATTCCATCTACCTCTGGCGCATCAAATTCAGATCGACCAATATAAATATTATCATCATTTTTCATTTTCTCTTCTATAAGTATATCATATATATTACCTATTTTATCCATATTCTTTTCTAAAGAAATCTTTTGTTGTAATTCCATAATTTTATTTCTACGTAATTCCTTAGTTTCATGGGATATTTGATCTTTAAATTCAGCAGCAGGTGTACCCTCTTCAATGGAATAGGTAAAAACTCCGAGTCGATCAAACCTAACATTCTTTACAAAATCATATAGCTCATTAAATTGCTCTTCAGTTTCACCGGGGAACCCAACTATTAAAGATGTTCTAATAGCTATATCTGGTACTGCACTTCTTAATTTTGTTATAAGATTAAGAATTTCTTCTTTTGATGTACTTCTGTTCATTTTTTTAAGTATGTTGTTATTACAATGTTGTATAGGCACATCTAGATAATTACATATTGTTTTGTTGTTTGCAATTAATTCAATTAAATCGTTACTTATTATATCAGGATAGGAATACTGTAATCTAATCCAATTAATACCCTCAACCTTACTTAAATTTCTTAAAAGCTCTACCAATTTATAATTACCATAAACATCTTTACCATATTTAGTTGTATCCTGAGCTATGATTATTAATTCCTTTACACCATTAAAAGCTAGATGCTTAGCTTCTTTAATTATATCTTCCATGGGTCTACTTTTAAACCGTCCTCTTAGTTTAGGAATTATACAGTAAGTACAGAAGTTATCACAGCCCTCTGCTATTTTAATGTAGGCACTATGAGAAGGGGTAGTTAATACCCTAGGTATATCATAGTTTACTTCGTCATTAATATTACCTATTATACTAATTTGTTTTCTCTCGTTTAAAATCTCTTTAACTACGTTTGCTACTTCATTAAAATTTGTTGTGCCTAAAAAAGCATCTACCTCTGGTAACTCTTGACTTAATTCATCAACATATCTTTGTACTAGACAACCAGTAACAATAATTACCTTACAGTTACCTTGCTTTTTTAAATCTGATAATTCTAATATTGAATTAATTGATTCTTGTTTAGCACTTTCTATAAAGCCACAGGTATTAACAATTACTATTTCAGCAACATTCATATTATTAGTTAATTTAAAATCATTTTTTTCCAAAATTGCTAACATTATTTCTGAATCTACTTGATTTTTAGAACAACCTAAAGTTTCAATATATGCTCTCAAGTTTTTTAATTACTCCCTTCTTTATAGATTTTTTCATCTATAAATTCATGTATTTTTTTGATGCATTCATGTATATGGTCATAGGTTATAACTAGATCATAGTCATTGATTTTATTAATAGAATACTTATAAAGAGGATCGTAATAGTTATTTAAAAGAAATTCTATAACATATTTATAATCCTTTACTAATATCTTATTTGTCAATGAGTCAACATTTGTATTACCAATTCTTTTTTTAAGATGTTGTATTGACTTTATAACTAAATCATCATTATTCTCCTTAGTAGCAATATAAGACTGATAAATATTTTCTACTCTATTATAAAGGCTTGTCTGAATCAAAATATGAAGTCCATTTTCCATAGATTTAATGAATACATCTGGAACATTTATATTACCTATCCTTTTACTTTCACTCTCTATAAAAACATACTGTTGGTTGTTATAGTATAAATTATTGAATAGATAAGATTCAAACTGTTTCTGTGAGGGTGATTGATTTGGATAAAGCAAATTACCGAAAACAGAACCTGCATTTTTAGCATATCCCTCTAAATCAACTGTAGGAATATTATTTTTATTTAATTCTTGTAAAATAATTGTTTTTCCAACACCAGTTAATCCATGGAGGACAACAAAAGTATAAGTTGAAATATTTTCGTCTAGAAAATTTAGAACAAACCTCCGATACCCTTTATAGCCACCCTTTAATTGAAATACATTTTTAACATTTAAAGTGTTTAGTATATTGCAAATAGATTGACTTCTTAATCCACCTCTCCAACAATAGAAAATAATATTTTCATAATTTCGTTTTAATTCCATAATTCTCTCATAATAATTTGTTAATTTTTTAGAAGCATAATCCATACCTAAGCTTTTTGCCTTATCTTTACTAATAAGTTTATATACTTTTCCAACATCCTCTCGTTCTTCATTAGTTAAAATAGGCATGTTTGTTGCATTAGGTATATGTGAATCTTGGAATTCTTTTTCAGATCGCACATCTATAAAAATTGAATTTGATAAGTTAAGAGCTTGTTTTATACTAACTTGATTAATCATAAATATCACCACTAACTACTTTTATTATTTATTTCAATAAATTCTTCCTTAGTAACAAGTACATCTCTTGGTTTGCTTCCTAGATGACCACTAACAATATTTCTTTTTTCCATTTCATCTATGATACGAGCAGCTCTATTATAACCTATTCGAAACCTTCGCTGAAGCATAGATATTGAAGCTTTACCAGAATCAACTACTAATTCAATAGCTTCTGGCAATAACTCATCCACTTCTTCTTGATTAGTTATAGCTTCAATATTTTCCATAATATTATCTTCATAATTAACCTCTTCAACTTGATTTTGGATGAAATCAACTATATTTTTAACCTCAGTATCGGATATAAAACAACCTTGTACTCTTTTAGGTTTTGATTCACCAACAGGATAAAATAGCATATCTCCCTTGCCTAATAGCTTTTCTGCACCACCCATGTCTAAAATTGTTCTAGAGTCAACTTGTGAAGAAACAGCAAATGCTATACGAGAAGGTATATTAGCTTTTATTACACCTGTTATTACATCCACTGATGGTCTTTGGGTTGCGACTATTAAGTGGATACCAGCTGCCCTAGCCATTTGAGCTAATCTACAAATAGCATCCTCTACCTGATTAGGTGCAACTATCATAAGGTCAGCAAGTTCATCAATAATAACAACCAATTTCGGTAACATGTTACTATCTAAACCATTCATTTTTTCATTATAACTATCTATATTTCTAACCCCTTCTTTTGCAAAAAGCTTATATCGATTGGTCATTTCTTGAACAACCCAATTAAGAGCTGTGGCAGCTTTTTTAGGATCAGTTACAACGGGAAGAAGAAGATGTGGTATTCCATTATAATTACTAAGTTCAACTACCTTAGGATCTATGAGTAAAAACTTAACTTCATCCGGAGTTGCTTTATATAAAATGCTATTAATCAAGGTATTAACACATACGCTTTTTCCTGAACCTGTTGCACCAGCTATAAGCATGTGGGGCATCTTAGCTAAATCAGCTACTATTGGATTACCAGATATATCCTTACCTAAAATAAAAGTTAGTTTGGAATCATTACTTATAAATTCATTAGATTCAATAACTTCTCTAAAACCCACTAACATTGAATTTTCATTTGGAACTTCAATTCCAACTGCTGACTTACCAGGAATAGGTGCTTCAACTCTAATATTCTGTGCTGCTAAATTTAATGCTATGTCATCGGTAAGGTTTACTATTTTACTAACTTTAACTCCTGGGCTAGGTTGTATTTCAAATCGTGTGATTGTAGGACCTTTACTAATTTGTACAACCTTTGCATCTACTCCGAAATTATTTAAAGTTTTTTCCAATGTTTTAGCTTTATTTAAAATTTCTTTCTTGCTTTTATTATGAAAATTGTTATTATTTACATTTAAAAGATCTAAACTTGGAAGAGAATAGTTTTCTAATTTGTCTTGAACCTTAATATTAAGTACTGAATCATTGTCTTTATCATTATTATCTTTGTTAATAGCTTTAATATTTTCTTTAGCACTTGATTTAGCTTCATTATTATCAGATGGTTTGTCATTTTTTGTATCACTATTACTTATACTAGTATAGTCAAGAATTTTAATTTTTTCATCAACTTCATCATTAATACTAATTTTAGAGATGTTATCTTCATTAGATTCTTTTTGTATATCATTTATTGATGGAATAGTATCTTTAATATTTTTCATACTAACGAAATAATTCTTTATTTTATTATAACCTTTTCTAATAATATTCATAATTATTCCTACTAGTGTCTTTAAGGATATACTTGTGGTTAATAATAGGGTTAATATAATAATAGTAAATATTATTATATAGCTACCCTTTATTCCAAAGAAATATGTAAGTGACTTTGTCAATAATGAGCCTATTACCCCACCACCTATACCATTGTTTTCATTACCAAGGAAGAAAGCAGTCTTAATGCCATTATAACTTAGAATATCCAATGGAGTATGATTGATGCTAATTAAAGTGTAAATGACTAATGTTGATAAATACAAGGTTATAGAAGAAACTATATATTGAGCCTTGTTTTTCTTCAATAAATTATCAATGCTTAAGATTCCAAAAAAAACAATTAAATATGGTATTAAAAATGCCGGTCTAGAAAAAAGACCTAATAATACTAACTTGAGTGCTTGTCCAAATTTACCTACTGAATTTGTATGCAAACTAAATACTGCTAGTAAACCGAAGGAAATCAAAACTATAGATTTGATTTCACTATGATTATTTTTTGTCTTCTTTTTTCTTTTTGACCTTGCCATTATGAACACCCCATAAATATAACTCATATTTTAAAAAAATACTCAAAAAAATAAAGTGTTAACCATATTAACACTTTATAGAGTAATTATATCATAGATAATATATGTAAAGAATATTTAATGAATATTTTCACTAACATCTTTACTATTTTCTTGTTGTTTTATACTAATTAGTTCATTAAGTTTATTCAAGGCCTGATTAAGTCCACCAACCTCATCAATGAGTCCCATATCTACTGCTTCTTTACCGATTAGTATTGTTCCAATATCATTGGCTATTTCATCTGTTTCGTTCATCAGTTCTAAAAGTTTCTCTCTAGAAATCCTTGATGTTCTATTGATAAAGCTTAAAATTCTTTCCTGCATCTTTTGAAAATATCTGAATGTTTGGGGTACACCAATTACTAGACCATTCATTCTGATTGGATGGATGGTCATTGTTGCTGTGGGTACAATATATGAATAGTCACATGATGTTGCTAGAGGTACACCTATACTATGACTTCCTCCTAAAACTAAAGATACAGTAGGTTTAGATATACTTGATATCATTTCTGAAATTGCTAGTCCAGCCTCTACATCACCACCAACTGTATTAAGTAAAATGATTAGTCCTTCTATTGTTTCATTTTGTTCTACTGCAATCAATTGTGGAATAATATGTTCGTATTTAGTTGATTTATTTTGTGGAGGTGAAGCATTATGACCTTCAATATGGCCTATAATAGTTAGAGATTGAACTCTATTATCAAGTGGTGGAACATTCGACGTCCCCATTTCCTTGATATTATTAACATTCGAGTTTGCATTTATTTTAATTTTAGTTTTGTTTGGTGGAGCCATATCAGGTCTTTTAGGGGGAAGTTTTATTTTATTTTCTTTATTATCCATTATCAACACTCCTATAATTTATTTATAGTTATATTATTATTTTAGCCATAAAAAAAACTACTATACTGAAAATATAGTAGGAAAAGATTATTACTATTATTTGCTTAAATCAAACTCTTTATGAATAGATTTCACAGCTTTTTCTAAATTCTTATTTTCAATTAAACAGGAAATTGTAGTATGAGAGTCTGAAGTTTGTAAAATTTTTATATTATTATTAGATAATGTTCGAACTAGTTTTGACATCACTCCAGGAACACCATGTATTTTATGACTTATAGCAGTAATTTTACTACAGTCAGTAATAATTTCATAGTCAAATTTATTAGAATTTAGAATTTCTTTGAGTATTTGCAAATGCTTTTCTTCGGTTGTAAATACTTTTCTATCTTCAAAAAAGTTAATCATATCGATACTAATTTTTCTGTTTTCCAATTCATTTAGTAACATACTATTTCTAGTATCATTATTGGAAATATCTATTTTCACCTGAATAATACTAGTCTTATGAGTTATAGCTGTAATTAAGTTATGAATTTTATTAATATCTATTGTGTTAGGTGTATATATATATTGATTATTTATAATTGTTCCTTCTGAATCATTAAATGTATTTTTAATTTTTAAAGTGACATTTGATCTGCGTGCTATTTCAACAGCTCTAGGATGAATAACCTTAGCTCCACCCTTAGCCATTTGATAAACCTCATCATAGCATAGGTTTTCTATGACATTGGCTTCTGGCACAATTTTAGGGTCTGCTGTCATAATACCATCAACATCGGTATATATTTCTACTACATTTGCATTTAAGGCTTCACCAAGAATTACGGCTGTAGTATCACTCCCACCACGTCCCAATGTAGTAATATCACCATCTTCATTTATTCCCTGAAATCCGGTGATAACAATTATTTTATTAGCTTTTAAATGTTTAATTATATTATCTGTATTTACTTTTATAACATCTGCATTTCCAAAATCTGAATTCGTTTTTATACCAGCTTGAAATCCAGTCAATGCCACTGAATCATATCCTTTAGATTTAATTGTGTTTGCCATTAAAGATGCAGAAATAACTTCCCCACAACTTAATAACATATCTAATTCTCTATTTGATGACTCAGGATATATATTTGGTTCTTTCCAAAGTTAGTTGAAAAGCCTGTGAATCTATGCCATAATAGTTTTATTACTCAAATGAAAGTGAGACTAATACTATGGATGAATTTATTAAATTATTAGATGAAAATTTAGATTATGTTGAACATGAAATAATTGATAATACTATATATATTGAGGTTATTTCTAATCGTAAGGAAATATATTGTAAATATTGCAATACTCCATCTACAAAGGTTCATTCTTACTACAATAGAAGTTTTCAAGATCTACCTATTCAAGGAAAAAAAGTTAAAATTAACATTAATAATAGAAAAATGTTTTGTACAAATCCTGATTGTGAAAAGAAAACCTTCGCTGAAACATTTGATTTTTTAGTGTATAAAGCAAAGAAAACCAATAGACTTGAAAAACAAATAATTAATATATCTATGAATGTAAGCTCATTAGCCGCTGAACAAATTCTTAAAGATAGTATTGTAAATGTAGGGAAAAGCACAATTTGCAACCTTTTAAAAAAAGGAGATGCAAATTACAAATAAATCATCTGTTACTAAAATTTGTATTGATGATTTTGCCATGAAAAAGAGAAATTCGTATGGCACTGTTATGGTTGACATTGAAAGTAGAAAAGTAATAGACCTTCTAGATTCTAGAGATTTAGACGATGTAACAAAGTGGTTAAAAACCTATCCTAATTTAAAAGTAATAACAAGAGATGGTTCTGTGACCTATGCAAGCGCAATAAAAAAAGCCCATCCTAATGCCATACAAGTTAACGACAGATTTCATTTACTCAAAAACTTAACTGATTATTGTAAAAACTATATAACTAAGATAATAAATTTTAAAATAGCAATTAATAAAATATCAAATAGTGAAGATGAATCTGAGAATTTATATATTCTAAATAGTAAAGAAGAAAGAGTAAAAAATGCTCAAAATCTACATCAGCAAGGATTATTACCATCTCAAATAAGTAAAGATTTACAAATGGATATCCGTACCGTTAAGAAATATATTGAATTAGAAATAGATGAAACTAGTATGATAGATAAAGATGCTCCCCAGCTAAGTCATGAAGAAAGTGTCAATAAAAAGCAAGTAAAGATTGATAAAGCTCGTGAGTTACATGAAAAGGGATATTCAACAAGAGCAATCTCAAGAGAAACTGGATTAGCTAGAAAAACTATAAAAAAATATTTAGACCCTAATACATCGGCAGTTCATGCATCCTATGGAACAACAAGAAATTCTATCTTAACTCCGTTCCATAAAATAATCGATGACCTCCTTTCAAAAGGATTAACTTTCAAAAAAATAGAAGAAAGTATTAGGGAGCAGGGCTATAGTGGCTCAGCATCAACAATTAGAATGTATACTACACGTAAAAGAAGATTAGTAAAACAAATAATAGAGTCTACCTATTCAAAAGTAGAAATGATAAAACGCCAATATCTCATAAAACTACTATATAAACCACTAGAAAAGGTAAAGGAAATTTCATCAAAGCAGCTAGAATCAGTTCTTGAAAAGAAACCTATTTTATCTAATATCTATGACATAGTTAAATCCTTTAAAGAAATTTTATTTAATAAAAAACCGGATGAATTAGATAGCTGGATTGAAAAAGCAAGGCTTTTAAATATTTCAGAAATAAATAGTTTCATTACTGGAATTACTCGTGATATGGAAGGTGTTAAGAATTCTATTATATATGATTATAGTAATGGTTTAGCTGAAGGTAGTGTAAATAAAATAAAGGTAATAAAAAGAATTATGTATGGTCGATGTAGCTTTGAAACCTTGAGGAAGAAAGTCCTTGTTCTTGAAAAATTACGTAAATTCAACTAACTTTGGAAAGAACC
>SWCA01007911.1_pt1 | contig 19909 bp, 23 predicted proteins | sample 4692961 | NCBI WGS metagenome assembly SWCA01 (sample SAMN10267275, study PRJNA491770) | bioreactor metagenome | isolation source: DHS bioreactor inoculated with | place: Japan: off Shimokita Peninsula
AAAAAAATGAATATAAAACGGTATGTTAAAACGATCATTTCTATAAATACCTTTGGAAGCTTAATTTTCTTAAAAACAATAATCAATTGATTCATGGGTATGGTAAGGGCTATAAAATAAACACAGGTTAAAGAAGTAATAGACCTTAGAAAAAGAATTTTTGCTCCCTCCAAAGAATATTTGGTGATGCCTATATGAAATTGTAATACATCTACACTCCATAAAAAATCTACATTTCCTTTACTGATGGAAAATAAAATAGCAATAATGCTTAAAGATAAAAAGGAAAAAGGAAGAAGCATCATATTGATGTAATACTTTATAGGTATTTTTGCAATATTTACAGTGATAAAACCCATGACGCCTATAATCCCTAAAAATAGATAAGCATTCTTATTTAGTAATGATAAACCCAAGAATCCTATGGCAAAGTAAAACTTTATTATAGGATTAAAATCTTTTAAAGCATTATTATACGCATATTTATCTATGATAAGCACTTTTTCTCTTTCCCTTCATATATCCAAAGTAATAAGCTACAACACCTGCTCCTAATGCAGCTTGAAGGGCAAATAATAAGCTTTCTATTTCTCCACTTGGTGGCTCCCAAAAGCTACTAAACCAAGGCTCATAATCTGGGTTTATCTGTGTTATTGCTGCTTCTGCTTCCCCATCTGCCCCACCATATTCTGCATTTTTGTTCATCACTAAAGGTCCTACAAAAAGAAGTATTGTGATGATTAATAAAATCCAGTTTTTAGTTGATGTTTTCAATTTCAATACCCCCTTCATGTTTATATTCCACTAATAGGTTGTATACGATGGTTGTTAGAAGACCTTCTCCTATTGCTAGTGGAATTTGTGTTAATGCAAAGATGGATAAGAATTTCACTAAAGAAGCCATTACCCCTCCTGCTGGATCTGGAAAAGCCACCCCAAGTTGAATAGACGTTACCATATAAGTTGCTAAATCACCAAGGGCTGCTGCACAAAATACAGCGGTTGAAGCTTTTGCTCCAGACTTTTTCATCACTTTAAATATTGCAAAAGATACAAGAGGTCCTACTACTGCCATGGAAAATGCATTTGCTCCAAGGGTTGTAATTCCTCCATGGGCTAATAAAATTGCTTGGAATAATAAAACAATCAGCCCCAGTACAGACATAACTGTTGGTCCAAATAAAATGGCTCCAAGTCCTACTCCTGTTGGATGAGAACAACTTCCCGTAACAGAAGGCAATTTCAGTGCAGAAAGGACGAAAGCAAAAGCCCCAACGAGTGCAATAAGTAATTTCTTATTTGGATCATTTTTGAATATTTTGTTTAAGTTTGAAATCCCTTTTAATATAAAAGGTAAGGTTGCCACTGCCCAAAAGGCTGCCCACATAGGTGGTAAAAATCCTTCCATGATATGCATGCCATGGCTATAAATTGGAGAAAGTAAAATCAAGTACATTCCCCCAAATAACCCCAATTTCCATTTTTTCATCTTAATCCCTCCTGATGGTATTCATTAATACTTCTAAATTTGTACATGGATTTATATACTCCAGCTTTGGTCTTGAAATAACGATTGTCTTTATGTTTAAATCTTTCGCTGCATTTATTTTCTCCAAAAATCCGCCTTCTTTTCCACTTTCTTTTGTGATGACTAAATCTACCTGATAAAAGTCATATAAAGCTTTATTCATATCATAGGTGAAGGGCCCTTTCATCCCAATGATATTTTCTGGATTTAAATTTAGTCCTTCGCAAGATTGTATAACGGAAGAAGTAGGAAGCACCCTTGCTATAAGTTCTTTATCTTTTAGATGCTCTACAAAATAATCTAAGTTTTTACTTCCTGTTGCCAAAAATATTTTTTTTCCTATTTTATTGGCAAGATCACAAGCCTCTTCTAAAGTATCTACTTTCAATATATGTTCTCCTTCTAAAATCACACTAGAAGGTCTTTCATATCTTAAATAATTTGTATTTAGTTTTTCACAAGCTTTCATGGCATTTTTAGAAACCTCTTGTGCATAAGGATGGGTTGCATCCACCACAACATGAATATTTTTTTCTTTTATAAGAGAAATCATATCCTTTATATCCATCTTTCCCACCACAAGATTCTGGGCATAATCCTTTGCAATTTCTTTTCCATATTCTGTCGTAACAGAAAGAATAAAATCTATCTTCTCTCTTTGTAATTCTACACATATTTTTATGCTATCGGAAGTTCCTCCTAACACAAGGATCATACTACATATCCCCTTGGTGTGATCATTTGATCTTCATGAATATAAGTAGATTTATTTCCAATGATGACAATAGTAGTCATATCTACCATTTCAAAATCCATATTTTCAAAGGTAAGGATCGTCTTATTTTCTCCTTCTCTACCTACATTTTTTACGATTCCAACAGGAGTATTTTCTCCCTTATGCTTTTTCATTATTTCAAAAGCTTTTTCTAAATGATCTTGTCTTCCTTTGCTTCTAGGATTATATAAACAGATCACGAAATCTCCTGCTGCAGCCATTTCAAGTCTTTTCTCGATTACCTCCCAAGGGGTTAATAAATCACTTAAGCTGATATGGCAAAAATCATGCATAATAGGTGCGCCCAGTATTGCAGCAGCCCCAATACTTGCAGTAACTCCAGGAACAACTTTTACCTTTATCTTTAAATCTTCTTTGGATAATAGTTCAAGAATGAGTCCTGCCATTCCATATATTCCTGAATCTCCACTACTGATTACCGCAACTTTTTTTCCTTCTTTTGCTTTTTCAATGGCATCCTTGCATCTATCCACTTCTTTTCTCATTCCATTTTGTACAATTTCTTTATCCTGTATAAAATCCTTTACTAAATCTATATAGGTTTTATATCCTACGATAACTTCACTATCCTCTAGGGCATTGATTGCCTCTAATGTCATGAGTTCTCTTTTTCCTGGTCCTATTCCTATTACATAAATCATATCTTCACTCTCCCTAGCCCAAAGGTTATTCCTTTATATTTGGTCTTGCTTTTTATTACATTTCCACCGCTTAATAGGTATGCCACCGGTTCTGCTACGGAATACACTCCAATGGATTTTTTCACAAATTCTGATTTAGGAAATTGATCTTCAATTTTCAATATTTCTTCTCTATTGACGATTTTAAAAGGCACCTTTAACTTATCACTTAGATCAATAATTGCTTTTTCCTCTTTTTTCACATCTACGCTTCCTATTGCCTGAATCCCTCTTATATCCATATTTTCTTTTTCTAAAAAATCCAAAAGAGAAGTGTATAATAAAGCACTATCTGTATCTTTTCTACAGCCTATGGATAAAATCAAATTCCTTGGAACCACCTTCACTACATTTTTAAAATTCGCCTTTATTTCTTTTTTATTGGTGATATAAACGAGTGCCTCTAAATCCTGAAGGTTATGAAGAGACTCTACTTTTATAAATCCTCTATCATCTATATCAAAAGGCTCTTCCATGTATATTCCAACTTTCTTGTTTTCCACTAAAAGAGAATTAATATATTTTACAGTTTCTTTAAAGTTTTCTACTACCCCATCTATTTTCTTTAAAATCAAATCTAGGGCTCCCTTTTCATTCACATCTGTAGCCGTTGTTATCACAGGATTTGCATGAATCAAACTGCTTATTTTAAGGGTCATTTCATTTGCTCCTCCAACATGACCAGATAAAAGGCTGATGACATTTTTTCCTTTTTCATCTAAAACCAAAATAGCGGGATCTTTTGTCTTATCTTCTATATAAGGGCTAATGGATCTTACTACAATTCCCGTTGCCATAATAAAGATAAGATAATCATAGGATTTAAAAAGTTTTCCAACAAACGCCTTAAAAGATCCTTCTATTTTTGAAGCGCCTGTTTCCCAAATTTTTGAAGAAAGATAAATATCTCCTTCTTTTAGTAATGCTTTTATTTTAAAAGCCAAATCCTTACCACCACAGGTTAGGGCAATAATTCCTATCTTATGGTCTATATTCATGCTTAAAGTCCTTATCATAAAGCTTAGAGTAATTATATTCTTTTCCTAAGAATTCTCCTACCATGATAAGGGCTGTTTTATTGATATTTTCTTCTTTTACTTTCATGGCAATATCCTTTAGGCTTCCTCTTACCACTTTTTGATCCTCCCAGGTAGCTTTATATACTACGGCAATTGGCGTATTTTCTGTATATCCACCCTCTAATAATCTTTCTACTACTTTTTCTATATCTTGTACGGATAAGAATATAACCATAGACGTTTGATGTGCTGCAAAAGACTGAATAGATTCCTTTGGTGGTACAGGGGTTCTTCCTTCCATTCTCGTTATAATAACACTTTGAGATATTTCTGGAACAGTATATTCTACCCCAAGAGCAGATGCTGCACCTAAGAAGGAGCTAACCCCTGGTATACAATCATATTCTAAATCTTTCTTTGCAAGTTCTTCTGCTTGCTCTCTAATAGAACCATAAATTGAAAAATCTCCTGTTTGAAGTCTCACTACGCATTTATCTTCTTTTATTCCTTTTTCCATTACAGCAATGATTTCTCCCAAATCCATAGTAGCGCTGTTATGAATTTCACAACCTTCTTTACAATATTCAAGTAGCTCTGGATTTACAAGAGATCCTGCATAGATCACTACATCTGCTTTTGTTAATAAGTTATATCCTTTAAGCGTGATTAATTCTTTATCGCCTGGTCCTGCTCCTACAAAGTGTACTTTATTCATTATCTATCCCACCCTTTATTAATTAGTATTGTTGAGAAGTAAGATATTTCTTCTTCTGTGATTTCTTCTACATTTTTATATACTTTTTCTTTTCCTTGAGAAGAGTTGCTTACCATGATAGCATACTTTTCTAGATTGTTTTTCTTTATGGCCTGTATTACTTTTTTAAAGTTTTTATATACCTTCATTAATACAAGAGAGGTGTTGCTTTTTAATATTTCATCCAATCTTTCTTCTTCCATAGTACAAGGAACAATCACCAATGGATTTTCTCCCTCTACTAATGGATAATTTTGAGAAGATGCAATGTTTAAAAAAGATGCAATTCCTGGTATGGTTTCTACTTCTACCTTGTTAATGAGTCTTTTCAAAAGATAAATGTAAGTACTGTATACCATAGGATCTCCTAAGGTAATAAAGCCTACCTTCTTTCCTTTTTGTATGTCTTCTTCTATTTCCTTTGCGATCTCATCCCAAGCCGCATTTAACTTTTCTTCATTGGAGATCATAGGAAAATGCCTTTCTTTTATTTCTACCTTTGGGTTTAAGTGCTCTTTTACAATATGAAAAGCGATGCTTTCTCCGCCTTTTTTACCATTTGGGGTAACTAATATATCAATGTTTTTTAATGTTTCTACAGCTTTTAGTGTAAGAAGTGAACTGTCTCCTGGTCCGACTCCTATTCCATAAAATTTACTCAACGAACTTCCCCCTTTTACAAGAAATGATATAGGTTGGATTTAAAGGCTTAAAGTAATTTCCTTCTCCCAACTTTTCCATTTTCGCTATATTTGCCATGGCACATTCTATTTCTTCAAATCCTTCTTCTTTTAGTATTTCTAAAGATTTATGTAAAGTTTCTAAGATGATACAATTGATCACCAAGATTCCCTCTTCTTTTAATAATTTTTTTACCCACTTTATAATTTCTCTTAAGTTTCCACCACTGCCACCAATAAATGCTCGATCCAAATTTTCCTTAAAGTCTTCTACTGGGGCATACTCTTTTATAACCTTCATATTCTCTATTTGAAATTTTTTCATGTTCTCTTTTATAAGAGAAACGGCTTCTTCATTTCTTTCTATAGTATACACCTTTAAATCTTTATTTCTAAGGGCTGCTTCTATACTAATGCTTCCTGTTCCTCCACCAATATCAAGGAAAGTCTTTGCATTTTTTAAATCTAATTTTTCTAAAGAAAGAATTCGTATTTCTTCCTTGGTCATAGGAACCTTTCCTCTTATGAATTCCTTATCCTTCATCGTATATCACCACTACATTCATATCGTATTTTTCTATTTCAAGAATATCCTTTGGAGATCCCATTGTAATTCTTTCCTTCTCATAAGATAAATTTTCTCCTACCACCATTTGCTTTTTTAGATTTCTTTTCAGAATTTCTTTTGCAAGTTCTTTTGGCCCTAATAGGTTATCCGTCACCATGGCTACCTTTTTATGAGACAAAAGATAGTCTATATCTGGATTTTTCCCATGACTGCTGGTGATATAAAGATCATTCATATCCATTTTAATTCTAGAAAACAAATATTGCATCGCACTAATTCCAGGGATAATCTGTATCTTTTCTTTTCCTAGATTTTCCGTTAAATATTTTCCTATTCCATAAATACTCGGATCGCCCGAAGCAAGTATGCTTATCTTCTTTTCTTTGTTTTCCTTTATGTACGTAATAATTTCTTTTAAATTATTTTTTATCTCCAGTTTTTCTCCCTTAAAATCTTCAAAGGAAGCTAGATTTCTACTTCCACCGATTAACACATGACTTTCTTTTATGATTTTTTTTCCTTTCTCTGTTATAAGTCCTATTTCTCCTGGTCCTATTCCTATTACGTTAATCATTTGAATCCCTCCAAAAGTGCATCTGCCCCATGGCTTTTTCCTAGGACTTTTCCATCCATGGAAAACAAAATGACTTCTACTTCTATTTCTTTCTCTAAATGAAGAAGCACTTTTTCTTTTCCTTTATTGGCAAGTATAGTATAAATTTCTTCATATCCATTTTTTTCGATAATCTCCATGGCAGCTTCTGTAGTAGGACAATCATAAATATCTTGCAACACTTCTTTGGATGCCCCTAGTAGTGCCAAATGAGTAATTAAAATTTCCATTCTACAGTCTGCAACCTTACTGTGGGTATGAAAAATTCCTCCTGCAAGCTTTACAAACTTTCCTAAATGACCGATTAAAAGGATTTTTTCATAGTCCATTCTTTCTGCTTCTTTTAGCATATATCCGATGAAGTTACTCGTTCTCACTACATTTTTTAAATCTATCTCACAGTCTGTTACAAATTTTTCTCCATGGTTTCCTGGAACCAGTATGATCTTTTTCATCCCTTGTTCCTTTTTCATGGAAAGCTCTAGAGAAAGAGATTTTTTCCAACCTTCCTCTGACATAGGCTCTACAATTCCAGTAGTTCCAATAATGGATATTCCTCCTTCTATTCCAAGTCTTGGATTGAAGGTTTTTCTTGCAATTTCAGCTCCCTTTGGAATAGAGATGATTACCTTTGCTCCTAGATCCTTAATTATTTTTCTTACTTCTTTTTCAATCATTTCTCTAGGTGTCTTATTGATAGCGGCTTCTCCTATGGGAATATTGAGTCCCTTTTTGGTCACTCTTCCTACCCCAAATCCTCCATCAATTTCGATTACTTTACTATCATTTAAGATAACCTCTGCGAAGATGTCTATGCCATGGGTGGCGTCAATATCATCTCCTCCGTCTTTTTTAACGGATGCATATCCCTTGTTTTTCTTAAAGATTTGATTTTCTACTTTTAAATTTAGTTTTATTCCTTTCGGGGTATCTATTTCTATTTCTTCAATTAATTTATTTTCTAGGGCCATGAGGGCTGCTGCCTTTGCAGCTCCTGTTGCAGCAGAGCCTGTTGTATATCCCCTTTTGTATTTTTTCCCATCTATGTATACGTATTCTTCCATAGAACACCTCTTATTTTTAGTGCTTTAAATTTTGAATATTGTGCTTCCGCCCAGGGGCGGGTGAAAATATTGATTAAAAAAAGTTCCTATTTTCACCCACCCCCTGGGAGGTATACGGTGGTTGAATTAAATTTACAAAAACTTTAAAAACATAAAATATATAAAAATCATAAAAATAATATTCTAATAAAAAATTTAATACGCATCCTATCAAGTTAATATAATCTTATAGGTTTTCTACAAATTCAATTCGCTCTTTATCTAAACCTTCGTAGAAGATGATTTTCTTATTTCCTGTAATTCTAGGGGCATCCATTAATGGCTTTACATTTATTTCCTTCATTCTTGCCATGGCTTCTTCAAGGTTATCCACTCTAAAAGCAATATGATCGATAACGCCTCTTTCTCTTGGTATATCCTCCTGTAGATATTGAAGAAGCTCTATGGTTTGACCCCTTGCCTTTAGATATACAAATTTCAATCTTTCATTTTCCATTTCACTAACAAATTTACAGCCAAAAGCTTTTTGATAAAATTCTTTTGATTTTTTAATATCCTTCACAACGATACTGATATGATCTATAGCATACATTTAGCATTTCTCCTTATATCCTTACTCATATCTATTTTTTGTTTTTGTTTCTTCATAATATTCTTCAATGCCAATTTCCTTTATTCTTTCATTCATTCTCATCCAGCGTTCTTTAAGATTTGAATCCTGATCCATCTTATCACAAGGAAAAGACCCACATTCATAACAAAAATCAACGTCTTTTTCTTTTATACAAGGCGCTACTCCACATCCTTGGAATTTACAAACACCTTCTCTACACCCTTCACAATTTCCTTGCGTGAATAGATTTAACATTTCTTTAAAATCAGGATATTTCTTATATACAGGCATAAAATTTGAAAATTTTTCTGCGTATTTATCAAAGTTATTCAAAAGCTCCATTAATTGTTGACTATGGTACTTTATCTTTCCATCTCCAAATCCTACACATTTATAACAAGGTAATCCACATGGTGCTATCTTTTTTAAAATTTCTTTTTTCTCCATCCCTGCACCCCATTTAAACAAAATTATATCCTCTAACAACTATTCTTTTTTTAAGAGTATCTTTTTTTTATTTTTCCAACGCCTTAGCTATGTTAAATGATTTGTGTGAAAAGATAAGGGAAGGTTCTTGACTATTTTGTAAAAAAACTTTGCTTCATGGAATAAAAAATCCGTTAAAAAGCTTCAACTGTTTAAGCAACGGAATTCGATAGAATTCGTTGGCGCCATGAAATTTTGAGCGATAGCGAGTTTTGAAGCTTTAGGTTTTTTTATGGAAGGAAGCTTAGTTTTTTCAAAATAGTCAATGCCTGACCGTTATTTTCACATAAATCATTTACACCAGCCCCCTATAAAGAATACAAAATCGCATTCACAATAGCAGCTGCTAAATTACTTCCCCCTTTTCTTCCCTTAGAAAGAATATATGGAATATCCGTTTTTTCTAGTTCATCTTTTGATTCTGCCGCTCCTACAAACCCTACTGGAACACCAACAACCGCATCTACAGCTAATTTTCCTTCATTCTTCATTTCCATGATCTTATATAAAGCAGTTGGTGCATTTCCAATAACAAATACTTTATTTCCTTCTTCCATTGCAGCTGCTTCTACTGCTGCCATGGATCTTGTCATTTTTTTCTCTTTTGCTAATTTTGCAACTTCTTCATCTGCAACAAAGCATTTTATATGGCATCCAAGCTCTGCTAATTTTCTTTTATTGATTCCCGATAAGGCCATATTCGTATCCGTATAAATCGTTGCTTTTTCTTTTAAAGCATTGGTTATCTTTTCTACAGCTGTTTCTGAAATTTTGAGTATATCTAAATATTCAAAATCTGCGGTAGTATGAATACATCTTTTGATGATTTTTTTTTCTATTTCATTTTTAAAAGCATAATCAGGTCTTTCTTCTTTAATGATTTCTCCTATCATTTCAAAGCTTTTTGTCTCAATCTCCATAGGGTTTTTAATATAATCCATCTTAAGCCTCCTTCACTCTATCTAAGATGATTTCAACTAATTTAGGATCATAGCCTATATTTTCTAAGAATTTTATATTAATTTCTGGATATTTTTCTTCTATTTTTTCTATCTCACCAGGAATATCTTCTTTTATATGATTTCCAGCAAATAAGAAGAATGGAAATACTACGATATCCTTGCATCCTTTTTCATATAATCTATCTACAGCCACTTCTAAAGATGGATTCATCAATTGAAGATATGCTCCCTCTACAAGATCATAAGATACATTTGCTTTTACCTCTTCTAATATTCTTAAAAGGGTTTCTTGTGTTTCTCTCACCTTACTACCATGTGCTAATACTACTAATCCTTTCATCTAAAACTCCTCCTTCTACTCCTCCTCTTATAACATGAAGAGAATATATTTTTTTGTATTTTTTGTTTAATTTATTTAAAAGTAGCTTTTCCTTTAGTTTTTTAGGATTCATTTCTTGATCTAAAATAATTCCTATTACCGTTCCACTATGAGCAACATTTACCCCATACGCTCCAAAATTCTCTGAGATTTTAATAATGTCTTCTAGTCCTTCTTTTTTGTGAATATTTTCATTCAATCTTCCACTTAAAGTGGATGCTTTTCCAATTAAATTTAAATCCTTTTTTTCAAATCCTTCTTCCAGCATATGAAAAGCTTCTTTCACGAAGGGTTTATTACTTTCTTTTTTTGCATAATAATCTTTTTGCTTTCTTATTTTTAAGGTGTTTAAAATCTCCTCCGGTTCTAATACTAATACCTTAATTCCTTCTACATAGCCTAACCTTTTTAAGATTTCTCCTTTTAGGGGATCGAATATGCAATTATCTTCTATAAATATAGAATCTGTCGGTTCTATGGTGGCAGCAATTTTAGAAATTTGGTGTGATGCTAATTCTTTCCCTAAAAGATGTAATCCTGCTTGTATGGTAGAGCCAATATCTCCTGTTGAACTTGCCATTCCTTTTCCTATTGGAATGTTACTTGTTATCTCTAAAGAGATATTTTTTGTGCATTCTATATCTAAATTAAAATATTTAAAGACAGCTTCTAAAGCTTTTCTTGCCTTGTATGGTCCTTTTTTTATGTCCTGCTTTTTTTCTTCTATTACGGCTTTGGAATATACATTCACCCCATAAGAAACTAAATATTCCCTATCTCCTAGGATTCCTTGTATGAATTCTCCACAGGAGCCAGGGCAAACCCCGAAATATTTCATATTATCCTCCCAGTATTTCATTTAAAGCGCATATCAACGTTTCATTTTCTTTTCTCTTTTTTACTGCAACCCTGATATACTTTTCATTTAGTCCTTTAAAATTAGATGCATCTCTTATTAGAATATTTTTTTCTAAAAATAGCTTTTCTTTTAACTCCTTTGCAGTATGCTTTTTTAATTTTAGGAGTATGAAATTGGTATGACTTTCAAACACTTCTATATTTTTTATTTTCTTTAATTCTCTTAACAGGAAGGATATTTCTTCCTTAAAATAATCTTTTGTATTTTGAATGTATCTTTCTTCTTTAAATATGTATTTGCAGATTTTCTCTGCAAAGGAATTTACACTCCATGGCTCTTTGTAGTGCCATATTTTATTTAAAAGCGCTTCATTGCTGGTTATCCCATAGCCTAGTCTAATTCCTGGAAGTCCAAAAAACTTAGTGATGGCTTTTATAATAAATAAATTGTCATATTCCTTTATGTCTTGTACTAACGTATATTTTTCATTTTCATAAACAAACTCCATAAAGGTTTCATCTACAATCAAAAGCTTATTTTTCTTTTTAAGCATTTCTAAAATTTCTTTTAAATTTTCCACATTTCCAGTGGGATTGTTTGGATTACAGATAAACAAAGCCTCAAAGGAATCTATTTTCTTTTCTATTTCTTTTTTATTTATTTTAAAATCTTCCTTAAAATACAGATCTATAATTTCTACATGATTTAGCTTTGCTGCTCTTTCATATTCAGAAAAGGTAGGATGCATCATTCCTAAGGGGCCATCTAAAGCCTTCATGAGAAGATAGATAATCTCACTGGCTCCATTTCCAGGGATGATATACTCCTCCTTTAAATGTAGATAATTTCCTATATCTTTTCGAAGATCTGTGTACGCAATATCTGGATATTTTTTACTTTCTCTTACTCCTTCTAGTACATATTTTTCTATATTTTCTGGTGTATATGGATTGATGTTGGCGCTAAAATCCACTATTTCTTCTTTTTTCCCATATTTAAGTATCATACTAGAAGCATCTGCACCATGACCTAATTCTATCATTTCATCCCTCTTTTCCTTATTTCTTATCTTGTTCATTAAATCGATTGATCCAATTTGCAAGAACCCCTTTTTTATGTGGGTGATTTAAGGCTTTATCCATGAAATAAACTAATAGTATATTTAAAAAGGATATAAGGGTGAAACTCATCATGAGAGAAGGTATATCTTTCGTATTCACCACAGGAAGATAAGATAATGCGATTAATATTCCACTGAGAATACTTCCTCCAAGAATGGCGATTTCTATATTCTTCTTTTTTATGATGTAGCCAAATCCATAGGCTCCAACCCCCATGGCTATTGCTGTAAATATATTGATTAAGGTTAAATGCCCTGTATACATATTCGCAGCTAAATGCCCAAAAAAGGCTACTGCACTACCATGGGCTGGAGATAAAATGAGTGCAGAAAAATATCCTGCAAAAGGCTCAAAATTCATTAAGTCTCCATTTAGTTTAATCATAGAGCCGATTATACTAAGCATAACAAATATAAAAATTCTTCTTGCGTGCCTTGCTATTTTCTTTCCACTATCCTTCATCCTGCTCCTCCTGTCAGCGTATCCCATAAGCAACTGCTGAAAATATAACCAGTGCTAAAAAGGAAGTCACATACATGATTTTATTGGTTTTGATGATATCTTCCTCATTGATTTCTCTTATTTTATCTCCTATTGTCGGTTTATAAACCTTTTCTCCAAAATAAAAATTAGTTCCCCCTAGCTGTATATTTAATCCTCCTGCAACGGCTCCTTCTGGATAAGCACAGTTAGGGCTTTTATGATTTTTTCTATCTCTTATGGCTATTTTTATGCTCTTTTTAAAGTCATATCCCAAAATAGCACATCCTAGTGCCATGATAAAAGGCGTTATTCTTGCTGGAATAAAATTTGCTATATCATCTATTTTTGCAGAAGCAAATCCTATATCTATATATTTTTCGTTTTTATATCCCACCATAGAATCCAAAGTATTCACCGCTTTGTATGCCATGGCAAGAGGTGCTCCTCCTATAAAAAGATAAAATAGGGGAGAGATGATTCCATCTACTGTATTCTCTGCAACAGTTTCCACCACTGCTCTTATAATTTCTTCTTTCGATAAGCTTTGTGTATCTCTTCCTACTATATAAGAAAGCTGTATTCTTGATTTTTCTATATTATCTTCCTTTAAAACCTTATAAATCTTTACCGCTTCATCTTTTAAGCATTTTGTTGCAAGGGTTGTATAAATCAAAAGGGCATTTAATCCCATATATAAATATCCATTGATGCTTTTTCCTATTTTAAGTAGAAAGTAAGTTGCAAAATAAGTGGTTCCTACCACAATAAAGTGTAATAAAAATCCGCCTATTTTCAAAGCATGCTTACTTTTTGCCATTTTTCGAATACTATTTTCCACAAACTTTATAAAATTTCCGATGTACTTTATTGGATGAGGAAAAGAGTAAGGATCTCCAAATATTAGATCCAGTCCATATCCAATATAAATTGAAATCAAACTCATCTTTTTTCTCCTGCCTTATTTAAAAAGTGAATTGCCATTTCTTCATTGCTATAAAAATGAGTATGTAAATAAGTTGCAAGGGTATTTCCTTTACTGTATCCACCCCTCCATTTTTTTATGATCTTATTGTCTCTATCTTTTACTACTTCATAGGCGCATTCTTCTTTAGAAACAAATTCCGAATGATGAAACTCATGACCAAAAATAATGTCTCCTGTTTTGGAAAGAAGAGTATCCTTCTTTGCTATTCCTTTTGCATATCCAAATCTTTTTAAGGATTTGGTCATGGTGCTTTCTCCTTTTAGTATGCCCACCATTTCATATTCTTTTGCTTCTAGGTCTACAAGCTTTTCTCCTAAATACATGAGTCCTCCACATTCTGCATAAATAGGAATTCCCTTTTCATGGGCATCTTTTATTGCGCTTCGAATACTTTTATTTGCTTCTAGATCTTTCCCAAATATTTCTGGAAATCCACCACCTATGTATATTCCATTACAATCTGGTAATTTTTCGTCATAAAGAGGACTAAAAGGCACCACATTGGCTCCCATCTCTTTTAATAAATCTATACTGTCCCAATAATAAAAATTAAAGGCTTTATCATAGGCCATGGCGATGGTTATATCTTCATACTTTGGTAAATTGGGTTCATAGGTGCTAAAAATGGCTTCTCCTTTAGAAAGATTGATCACTGCATCCATGTCTATATGCGCTTCTATCACCTGTGCCAAATTTGAAAACTTTTCTTCCAGCTCCTCCATCTCAATACTTGGAATAAGTCCCAAATGCCTTGAAGGAAGAGAAAATTCTAAGTTCTTCGGAAGATAGCCTAAAACCTTTGCACTCGTATATGTTTCTATTGCTTTTTTCACCATCTCAAAATGTCCTGGCGAGGAGATGTTATTTACAATGACTCCTTTGATATTTACATCCTCATCTAGTTTTGTATATCCTAAAACCATGGCAGCTGCCGAGGTAGCCATGGATTTTCCATCGATGACTAAAATCACAGGAGCGTTTACTATTTTTGAGGTATAAGAACTTGTGCAAGCGTTTAAATCAATTCCATATCCATCATATAACCCCATAACCCCTTCTATTACAGAAATATCTGCATCCTTACTGTTTTTTAAAAATAAATACTTTATTTTTTCTTCCTCTAGCATGTAAGAATCTAAATTTCTAGATTTTCTTCCTGTAATAAAGGTATGATAAGAAGGATCTATATAATCTGGTCCAACCTTATAAGGCTGCACTAAAAGTCCTCTTTTTTGTAGTGCTTTCATTATTCCCATAGAGATAGTGGTTTTTCCTACTCCACTATTGGTTCCTGCAATTAATACTCTATTCATTCCTTCTCCCCCTTAAATAGAAAAAACTCCCAACCTTCATCAGATTGGGAGTTTATGTGCAAGTACTATACAGATTCTATAGTAACCCCTTCCCGCCGAAGGCTTACTTCTTCATAAATTAGGCAGGTCTCCTGGCTTAAGTTCAATCTACTCCCTTGCCTTCCCACAAAAATTGCAGTGGCATAATAAGGTTTCGTCCCTTTTTACAGTAGCGGGGGCTGCAGAGGAATTTCACCTCTTTCCCTTTTAATATTAAAACCTAATTTCTATTCAGTTTTCTATATCCATCTTACCATAGTATTTATAAATATTCAACATATCTATATACCCCTTTTATTTCATTAATATCCATTGCAGATGCAAACCTTTTACCATGTATTAAAATAATCCCATTTTTCAATTTAAATACCATAAATCTCATCTTTTTTCTACGAAAATTGTTTTAATGATAATCCTTTACGTAGGGTCAAAGTCAAGGCGTATTCGAAAAAAATTTGATAAAAAGATAACCCTTTATCCAAATTTGGATAAAGGGTTATCTTTTTATCATTGCAGATTTAATTAGATGTTCGATATGTAGATACGATTCCTATTGATTTATAAGCTTGAATGAATCTAAGAATTTATTAATTGTTTCTTTATTTTTTTCTTCCTCATTGGTACTCACATTCACCTGATATAATCTATTTCCTACAAGATAAATTTTTTGATGCATTTTAAAGGTAATACCCTCTTTTTCCGCTTCACAGATAATATCTTTTCCTGGATATTTATCCAAAGTAATATCTTTAATTACCTCATTTTTTCCATTAATATTTTGAATCGCACCATTTGCTGCGTTCACTAATATATCATTTGTATTGGAATTTTTCACAACAGCTTCTGGATAATCATTGTATCCACAAATATATGCACTATCGTCTTTTTCCACTAGGTATAAATTTATATTTATATTTCCAACTGCTGTTTGAGCAGTTTGCACTTCATGCTTTGCTTCTCCTGGAAAATCTATACTAAATCTTCCCTCTTCACTTTTAAATGTTTTCATGACTTCTTCTTTTACAGTGCCACAACCCATTAACATACTACTTAACAAAAATACCATTACTAGTATTGGCATTATTTTTTTCATTACACAAACCTCCCATTATTCATTATTATTTCACCCATATTCTATCCCACACCTAATTCACTACATAAACAGCCTAAAAGGATTACTCTACTGGCATACTTTGTTGTTTTTCATATTTATGATATGCAAAAGTTCCTCTTATTGCATTGATGTATGTTATCACAAAAACAATCATTAAAAAGCTAGGTCTTGTTCCATATGATGCCATCATATTCACTTGTTCTGCTACATAGAATATAAATCCTAAAACAGCTGCGATTCTAGACATTTTATATATTCCAAGTCCAATAATAATAAAAATGGCTACATCAAAAAAGGCCCAATAGTCCATCCCATAAATATCCGTTCCATTTATGCTTATAACAACTGCTATCGCTGTAATTATAGCAATAAAAACGGATCCTATAGCGCCTTCTTTTGCTAATTTTTTTGCAGTTTCTGCATCCGTAATTTTTTTAAACATAAATTCCCTCCTTTTTACATAACTTCCTAATTCTATCTAATCTTCTTATTTTATTCAATATTACCAAGGTCCTATTTTTGAATAAAACTACTCATTAGCCCTATATTTATACAATCTAGGGCTATAAAAAACAAAATTTTTTTCTAATAAAAGAAGCTGCCTCAAAATGAGACAGCTTCTTTTATGAAGTCAATTCTATGCAAATATCTTAATACGTTCTTCTAATGGTTGAAACTCCTTTTCACCTGGCTGTGCTGTTGGCTTACCAAAAGGCATTTGTGCAATTAGCTTCCAATTATCTGGTATATCCCATTCTTTCTTTACATCGGTTTCAATGAGTTCATTATAATGCTGAAGGGATGCGCCAAATCCTTCAACTTCTAATCCAGTCCAAATAACGAATTGATGCATTCCACTTGATTGTTGAGACCAAATTGGGAAGTTATCTTTATAAAGAGCAAATTGTTGCTGAAGAGATTCTATGACACGATTATCTTCAAAAAACAACACCGTACCATATCCATTTTTGAATGAGTTTATTTTTTCTTCCGTAGAACCAAATTGATCTGCTGATACAATCTTTCTTAATGCTTCTTTTGTAATGTCCCATAGTTTATCATGATGATTTCCTAATAATAAAACTACCCTTGCACTTTGAGAATTAAAGGAGGATGGAGTGTGCTTTACAGCATGTTCTATGATTTCTTTTATTTTATCATCAGAAACCACAGCCTCCTTACTAATTCCATAAAATGTACGTCTGTTTTCAACAGCAGTTAAAAATTCTTTTGACATTTGAATATCCCTCCAAATATATAGATTTTTTTTTATCAATAAATGCTACTATTAATTTTGGTCTTTTCTTTTTCTTCATTTCAGTAATGGATAAATTCTCTCTTTAACTTTATACCCTTTTTTCTCAATAAAAATCCATCTCTACAAAAATCTTAGTCTATCTTTTTTGAATTACAAAAAAAGAGTCAAAAGAATTGATCTTTTGACTCCTTGTTTTAATTCCCAACTTTGACGGGAATTTCTATACCAGTAACATATTGATTGGCTGTTGTGTACACATCTGCTTTCAAGTTGATGGTTTGCCCCTTGTATGGAGAAAAGTCATAGGTGATTTCATAAGGAGATCCTGCCATTTCTCCTATATACTGCCCATTGACATAGTATACTACTTTCCCGATATCAAGTCTTCCGTTTACACTAACAAAGGCACTTAATTTTTGTTTTTCCCCAGCTACCACATTATCTTTCACCTCTGCATAATAGACAGGACTAGCATTTCCTATCTTTGACAGAAAATAGGGCGAAGAAATAGCATTCTTATAAGCGCTTAAAACAGTAGGATTATTAGAGAGTTTGCATTTTCTTTTTGCTCCGTAGCCTTCTTCATTGTCCCAGTAAAATACAGCCTTGAAATTGGGATATCTTCTTGCTATTTCATCATAGAATTCTTTAAGCTCTTTGGCCGCCACAGGTGTTACAGATGGATCATCCTGAAATTCAATGTTTTGAATCGGTGCACCTTCCGCCAAATAGATCGGTTTTCGATCTGCGTATTTATCATAGATTTCTTTGATTTTATCCGTAAATTTCATTTTATGCTTACTTTCACTATTGGAAACATAAGGAGGATAACAACTGATTCCCACCCAGTCTACTGCATCGTCTCCAGGATAATATTTATCAAAGGAACCAATTGGCCAGTCATTTGGCGCCCAGCACATCACCACATTCGGAGCTTCTTTGTGCATAATATCTGCTACTAGTCTAAATTTTTCTATGTACAATTTAGCGTCTTTTTGTCCCCATGGATTACTGCTGTCATTCATTTCGTTGGCAAAACGCAAGAATATAGGAATACCCGATTCTTTGGCCTCCCTTGCAAATTCATGCAAATAAGGACCATCTACTACAGACTCTAGTCCATTGATAGGTTCTAAGCAAACCTGCATTCCTGCCCCTGTTTCTTTCGCTTTTTTGTAATGAGAAAGATAATGATTAAAAGGCATATTCTCATATTGGATATAGATCATATACAGGGCATGGGCTTTTCCTGTCAGTTTGGGAACTCCATCAAAATAAAAAGGATCCCCCGTCCAAGGATTGTGCACTACCTCGTCCCCTTCAGCAAACATACCTAAATAAGCGCCAATCACTGGCTCATAATTAATGCCATGATAGAATTTTTTTCCTGCTTCTAAAGCAGGACGCTCTACATAAACCCTTATATCTGTCCCAGCCGCAAAGGATGGGCTCACAAGAGCAACAACTGTAAATAGGATAAACAAAAAACAACTAATCCTTTTACTTACGCTTTTATACATGGTATATCCCTCCATAAATTTGATTTCATAAATGATATTTTTTATTTAAAAAATATTCAACCCCTTCAGCACTTACTGGTTTGCTAAATATGTATCCCTGCCCTATATGACATCCTTCCCTTTTCAAGAATTCAAACTGTTCTTTTGTTTCTATCCCTTCTGCAACTACATTTAATTTTAAACTTTTTGCCATGGTTATAATCGCTCTAATTATAGACTCATTTTCGCTGCTTATTCCAATCTCTTTTACAAAGGACAAATCAATTTTTAAAGTATCTATCTTGAAATTTTTCAAATATCCCAAGGAAGAAAACCCTGTTCCAAAATCATCAATGGCAACTTTTATTCCCATATCTTTTAATTTATTTAATGTTTCTATCGTTAAATCTACATCCTTAATAGCAATTCTCTCTGTTATCTCTAGTTCTAATAAACCCTGATCTAAATTCGTGTAAGCTAAAGCATTAGCCACTTTTTCTATGAATTTTTCTTGTTGAAATTGAAGTGCAGAAATATTGATTGCAACACTTATAGGCTTATATCCTTTTTGTGACCATATTCTATTTTGTTGACATACGGTTTTTAAAACCCAATCATCAATTTTGGTTATAAATCCAGTTTTTTCAGCAATAGGAATAAATATAGTTGGCGATACATAACCCATTTCAGAATTGTTCCATCTAATCAGTGCTTCCAACCCTACTACTTCTTCACTGAATAAATCAAACTGGGGCTGATAATATAGTTCCAATTCATTATTATCTATAGATTTATGTAATTTATTTTCTATAATCAAGTTTTCCATGACTTGTGAATTCATATCTGCCTTATAAAATTGATAATTATTTTTCCCTTTCTCTTTCGCTCTATACATGGCCATATCTGCGTGCTTTAAAAGATTCTCATAGGTTATTCCATCATTTGGAGATATAGCAATTCCTACACTAACTGTAATATTATATTCTTCTTCGTCTAATTGATAGGGCTTATTCATGGTTTTAATTATATCCTTTGCTATTTTAGAAACATATTCTAAAGTAGTATCTGTTAATAGTACGGTAAATTCATCCCCCCC
>SWCA01002502.1_pt1 | contig 19848 bp, 19 predicted proteins | sample 4692961 | NCBI WGS metagenome assembly SWCA01 (sample SAMN10267275, study PRJNA491770) | bioreactor metagenome | isolation source: DHS bioreactor inoculated with | place: Japan: off Shimokita Peninsula
CAATCCTCTTTTTTTATGGTATAACATAGATTATCTTCCTATAAAAAATTGAATCACTTTAGTATTTAAATAAAAGACTAATTCTAACTAATTGGTAAATAGTTATATATTTTCTTTAAATTTACAACATAATCATTCTTATAAATACAAACTAACTAGTGAATTATGAAAAAAAACTACTTTAAAAACCTTATTGGTTTATTCTTGTTTTTGATGGTTTTTGGATTGCAAGCGCAACAAAAAAACACTCAAGAAAACACCAAGTGTTTCACAGACAATTACAATGCCGAATTACTCATTACTAACCCTAACATGATGGGTAGTGAAAGTTTTAAAACCCAACTAAATCAAAAAATTCAAGAATTTGAAAACAGTCCTCAAAGACGTGTTGTTATTTCAATACCTTTGGTTGTCCATGTTCTACACAATGGCGAACCTATAGGAACTGGCGCCAATATTTCTGACGCTCAAGTACTTTCACAAATCACTGTCATGAACCAAGATTTTAGAATGATGGTTGGAACTCCAGGAGAGAGTACTGCTGGAGGTGTAGATGTGGAAGTAGAATTTGTAATGGCACAACGTACACCTGATGGCTGCCCAACAAATGGAATTAACCGAGTAAACATTTGCCAAGATGGAACATCCAGTTTTGATGAAATCGATTATTGGAAAACGCAAACTATTTGGGATCGCGACTTATACATGAATATGTGGTCTTCGAAATATGTTGGTGGTATGGCTGGCTATTTAGGCTTTGCTCAATTTCCAGGAGGTCCTGCAAACACAGATGGTGTAAGTGCAGGACATACGTTTTTTGGAAGCTCTGATTATGACGATGGTACTTTTAATACTAGCCCTCCATATGATAAAGGACGTACTATGACACATGAGGTAGGACATTATTTAGGATTATATCATACCTTCCAAGGAGGCTGTGGAAGTCCTGGAGACGAAGTAGCTGACACACCTGCAGTAGACAGCCCAAATTATGGTTGCCCAACAGGTCATGTCTCATGTGGAACCGTAGATATGATTGAAAATTATATGGATTACACAGATGATGCTTGTATGAACACGTATACGGCTGGACAAAAAGCTAGAGTTCAAGCTGTATTAGCTAGTTTTAGATCTGGATTAGCAACTTCCAATGGTGCAACTCCGTTATCTGATGTGACTAATGATGCAGCAATAGCCATAGAATGCTTAAGTACTGTCCCTTGTACTTCAGATGTAAATGCTAATATTAAGATAACAAACTGGGGAACTAGTACATTAACATCTGCTACAATTGCATATGATGTTGATGGAAACAATTCAACTAACTACAATTGGACTGGCTCTCTTGCTTATGGTGAATACGACACAGTGACGCTTCCAACCATCACTGCAAGTGGAGGAAGTCAAACTTTAAATACATCAATTTCAAATATTAACGGAACAACAGATGCAAGAGTTTGCAATAATGTAGATTCTAAAAGTTTTTCGGCAGCTGCTTCCTTTACAACTTCTGAGGTAAGATTAAATCTTGTTCCTGATAATTATGGGTCTGAAACTAGCTGGACTTTTAGCGATGAGTCTGGTAATGTTCTATATTCTGGTGGACCATACACTGATGGCAATACAAATCCAATTGACGAAGTTTTCACTTTAACTGCCACAGGATGTTATACATTTACAATCAGTGATAGCTTTGGAGATGGTATATGTTGTGACTGGGGTAATGGATCTTACGAATTAAAAACTATGGACGATACAGTAATATTCAGTGGTGGTTCATTTTCTTCTTCAGAAGACACTTCTATTATAGTAAATTCTTTAAGTGTTAGTGATTTTATATTAACCGATTCTATTAGTATCTATCCTAATCCAACTACCAATGTATTGTACATTAAAAACACTAATTCCAATGTGCCAGACAGCTATGCTGTTTACAACATGTTAGGTCAGGTGGTACTTAGCAAAAACATTGCTGCTGAGGCTGATTTATCAGTTAATACTTCTAACTTGAGTAACGGCATGTATTTTATTAAAATAGCTAAAGACTCCAGTCAGGTTTCTTTACCTTTTATCAAGAAATAAATCTTATAATATAAATAAACTTAAAAGAGGATTGATGTTTATCAATCCTCTTTTTTTATTTTTGAAGAAACAAATCACCTCTTGGAAATTTACAAGTCTCTTAAACTCGATTTAAATTTTAAAACGGTTGTTACCATAGGCACTTTTGATGGTGTTCATATAGGGCACCGAAAAATTATTGAACGCTTGGTTCAAACTGCCAAAAAAAGCCAATTACATTCGGTAGTCCTAACCTTTTTCCCTCATCCAAGAATGGTCTTGCAAAAAGATGCCAACATCAAACTTATCAATACCATAGAGGAGCGCAGTAGGATTCTGGAACAACTTGGGTTGGATGTGTTGGTCATTAAAAAGTTCACCAAAGAATTCTCACGATTAACAGCAGAAGCTTTTGTTTCCGAAATATTGGTGAAACAACTTCAAGTTAAAAAAATCATTATTGGTTACGACCACCATTTTGGAAGAAATAGAGCGGCCAATATAGACGATTTAAAGGCTTTTGGAAACATGTACGATTTTGAAGTAGAAGAAATTTCCGCTCAAGATATCAACGAAGTATCGGTTAGTTCCACAAAAATTAGAAAAGCACTAAACAGTGGCGACTTAAAGACTGCCAATAAATATTTAGGCGCTAATTACATACTCTCCGGAAAGGTTGTAAAAGGAAAAGGCCTTGGAAACACCCTTGGGTTTCCTACTGCAAACATACACATTAAAGAATCCTATAAACTCATTCCAAAACATGGTGTTTATATTGTAAAAGCTACCATTAAAACACAAACTGTTTTTGGTATGATGAATATTGGTACCAACCCAACCATAGATAGCAACAACCAGCAATCCATAGAAGTACATTTTTTTAATTTCAACGAAGCTATTTATAACAAAAACTTGGTGATTGAACTATTGGATAGAATCAGGGACGAAAAAAAATTCGATTCCTTGGATCATTTAAAAAACCAGCTACATAAGGATAAGAAAACGGCCTTGCTATATATAGAACAATTCCATGCTCAATAAATTACTCTTTAAACATACAGACAACAGTTCCTTAATAGTTTTTAGGATTATTTTTGGTCTGTTGTGTTTTTTAGAGTCGGTTGGAGCCATTTTTACAGGTTGGATTAAAAGAACCCTTATTGAACCTGAATTCACCTTTTCATTTATAGGTCTGGAATGGTTACAACCCCTTCCAGGAAATTGGATGTACGCGTATTACGTAGTTATGGGCGTTTTTGGTTTGTTAATCATGATAGGTTACAAATATAGGTTAAGCACCATTATGTTTACCATACTTTGGGCTGGAACTTATTTCATGCAGAAGGCTTCTTATAACAATCACTATTATTTATTGATTTTATTAAGTGGAATTATGGTTTTTCAACCAGCCAACGCCTATTACTCCCTAGATGCCAAAAAAAATCCAGGCATCCAACAAATAGCTATGCCAAATTGGTGCAGACTCCTATTTATTTTACAAATGTTCATTGTCTATACCTATGGAGCCATTGCCAAAATTTACCCAGATTGGTTGAATACCACGTTTATAGAGATTTTAATGAAAAGCAAACAACATTACATACTTATAGGCGACTTGTTGCAACAAAAATGGGTACATTATTTTTTGGCTTATGGTGGTATTTTATTTGATGGGTTGATTATTCCTTTGTTGCTATATAAACCCACTAGGAAATGGGCATTTTTTGCATCCATATTCTTTCATTTGTTTAACTCCATTGTGTTTCAGGTTGGGATTTTCCCTTATTTATCGTTGGCATTCGCATTGTTCTTTTTCGAGCCAAAAACCATCCATCATATCTTCTTAAAAAAGAAACCGTTTTACAATGAAAATGAGATTATTGTTCCTGCATATAAACGCATCTTGATAACCTTAGGCGCTGTGTATTTTATTATCCAGATAGCTCTTCCGTTAAGACATCATTTTATAGAAGACAATGTGCTGTGGACCGAAGAAGGTCACAGGATGTCTTGGCGCATGATGCTGCGTTCCAAACAGGGATTTGCTATTTATAAAGTGGTTAACAATAAAACAAAAAAATCAACCATCATTCAACTTAACGACTATTTGACTAATAAACAAATTCATTTGGTATCCACAAAACCAGATGTGATTTGGCAATTTTCGCAACGATTAAAGGATATCTATGCCAAAAAAGGGGAAGAAGACATTTCTGTATATGTAGATTGTAAAATCAGCATCAATGGATCCCCTTACAAACAACTTATCAATCCAGAGGTGGATTTAACCTCTGTAACATGGGATCCGTTTAAACATTGCGAATGGATTATGCCACAACCAAAACTGTGAGATGAAAAATTTTTATTCGCTAAAAAAGCAAAGGAAATATTACAGCCATTAAAAGCCAGCTTTCTATCCCTTTCACACAAAGTGCTTGCCTGTCTTTCTAATCATGTATCATTTTTATTTCAAAAGAGCCAACAATTAAACCTTGCAAGAAGGATTAAATATCTTGGCAATTCCTTAAATTTGTCGCTTAAATTTCATAAAACATGTTACAAGTACCTTTTATTAGAGAAAACAAAGAAGACGTCATTAAAAGATTAGCCGTTAGAAATATAGACGCTAGCCAAATGATAGAAGACGTTATTTCTTTAGATGAAGACAGAAGACACACCCAAACACTCTTAGATAATGCCTTGGCAGAATCCAATACCTTGTCCAAAGAAATAGGGAACTTGTTTAAATCGGGAAAAGCTTCAGAAGCCAATGTTTTAAAAGAAAAAACCATCGAACTTAAAGAAACCACCAAATCTTTAACCGAAACGCTAAACGAAAAAGTTGAAGCTTTAAACCAAGTATTGTATAAAATCCCAAACATACCTCATCTTTCTGTACCAAAAGGAAGCACAGAAGATGATAACGAAATTGTTTTTAGTGAAGGGACCATCCCATTGTTGCATGAAGAAGCACTGCCACATTGGGAATTGGCCAAAAAATACGATATCATAGATTTTGAGTTGGGCAACAAAATCACTGGAGCTGGTTTTCCAGTTTACAAAGGAAAAGGAGCCAGATTACAACGTGCCTTAATTGCTTATTTTTTAGATAAGAATACAGCTGCTGGATATACCGAATATCAATTACCTCATTTGGTAAACGAAGCTTCAGGTTTTGGCACAGGACAACTGCCAGACAAAGAAGGTCAAATGTACCATGTTACAGAAGACAACTTATACTTGATTCCTACAGCAGAAGTACCTGGAACCAATATTTTTAGGGATGTTATTTTAAACGAATCCGATCTACCTATTGGAATTACAGGTTACACACCTTGTTTTAGAAGAGAAGCCGGAAGCTATGGTGCCCACGTAAGAGGTTTAAACCGTTTGCATCAATTTGATAAGGTGGAAATATTACGTGTGGAACATCCAGAGCGTTCCTATCAAGCTTTGAACGAGATGGTAGAACATGTAAAAACCATTTTAAAGGAATTGAAATTGCCATACAGGATTTTAAGGCTTTGTGGTGGCGATATTGGGTTTACTGCTGCACTAACCTTCGATTTTGAAGTGTTTTCAACAGCTCAAGATAGATGGTTGGAAATCTCATCTGTGTCCAATTTTGAAACCTTTCAAGCCAACAGACTGAAACTTCGTTTTAAAAATTCTGAAGGAAAAAACGAATTGGCACATACCTTAAACGGAAGTTCTTTGGCTTTACCAAGAGTGCTTGCAGGCATTTTAGAGAATTGCCAAACCAATGATGGTATTGTAATTCCTGAAGTTTTAGTACCATATACTGGATTCAAAATAATTAATTAAACCTGTAGGATTATTCCTATTTTATCGATAAAACGCTAAAAACGAACGTTGTTTAACGAATTTTTAGCGTTTTGTTTTGTTTTTTAAATTATTTTTTTCAAGTTAGTACTCCCAAACAAAAAACCTACTTATAATGAAAAATGTGATTCGTATTTTTCTCCTTCTTGCCTTAGTGGTATTAGCAAGTAAAGTTTTGTTTTCAGATTTTCATTTACCAAGTTCCGAAAACAAGACATTAACTGTTGCTGCCACTAAATAATGATTTGGTAATTATTATTGCCCCAATCGAGTAATTGAATCATGTTAAGTAAACAAGATTAATAGCACATTTATTTTGGTTGGTAAAATGCCTGAAGTTTCTTCGGGCATTTTTTTTATCCTGTAAAAGAATGGCCTTTTTCATTTAAGCATCTTAAATCATTCTTAAAAATAAGGTTTCATACAGGTTCTAAAAACCACTTTTGTTATATTTACACAAAGCAATGCCATGAGGTTTCTATTTGTTATAAGTTTTTTATGTTGTTTCAACATGTTTTCGCAAGAAGATATTGTTGCTGCTGAATATTATAAAAATGGTGATTTTGAAAAAGCCTTACTCTCCTATAAAAAGCTCTACAACAAGTCGCCCAACAACAACACCTATTTGCTGCAGTTAGTGAAATCCCTTCAGCAATTGGAGAAATACCAAGAAGCAGAAACCTTGCTTTTAGAGCAGATTTCCAGAGTTAATTACCCACCTTTATTAATTGAATTAGGCTATAATTATCAGTTACAAAACAATATCATAAACGCTGAAACATATTACGAAAGTGCCTTAAAAACCATAGACCAAAATCCAAATTTTGTATTTGTAGTTGGAAAGGCTTTCGAAGACAGGTCTTTGCTGGACCAAGCCATTACTGCCTATGAAAAAGCCATGGTGTTAAAACCGGATTTAAATTTTAATGTGCAATTGGCTCGTATTTATGGCGATCAAGGAAATGTGGAAAAAATGTTTGAAAGCTATTTGAATTTTGTGGAGCTGAATGACTCTTATATAAACACCATAAAAAGGGCTTTTAGTGAATTTATAAGTGAAAACAGCGACAACAAAAACAATGTGTTGCTAAAACGCATCTTATTGAAAAAAATTCAAACAGACCAAAATTTATTATGGAACGAAATGCTAAGCTGGCTTTTTGTACAACAAAAAGATTACAACAAAGCATTTACACAAGAAAAAGCCATGTTCTTTAGACAACCGGAAAGCTTAGACAGGATTGAGGAACTGGCACATATAGCTTTGGCAGATAAGGCCTATCAAGTGGCTCTGGACATCTTTACCTACCTAACCGAAACAGCCCAAGATCTTGACACCAAGCTTAAAGCATATTACAATCTTATTGAAATTAAAACCCAACTTGCAACCAAAGAAGAATACAACAGTATTTTAAGTGAATACAAAGCTATTTTTGACACTTATGGCACACATACAAAAACACTGTTCATACAAATTTCTTACGCGCATTTTTTAGCATTTTACAAACATGAACCCAATCAGGCTGTTTCTGTTTTAAAACAAAGCTTGGAACTGCCATTAAACTCCTTTCAAGAAGCTGGTGTTAAATTGGAACTTGGTGATGTTTTGGTGTTACAGGAAAAGTTTAACGAAGCCCTTATTTATTACACCCAAGTACAACGCAATTTAAAAAACAGTACCTTGTCCCAAGAAGCTCGATATAAAGTGGCAAAAACCAGTTATTACAAAGGCGATTTTAAATGGGCAGAATCTCAGCTTAAAATTTTAAAGTCCTCCACTTCACAATTAATTGCCAACGATGCCTTGGACCTCATGTTGCTTATTACAGACAATAAATACGAAGATTCCACACAAACTGCTTTAAAACTTTATGCCAAAGCAGATTTAATGGCTTTCCAGAACCAAACAGATAATGCCATTGAACTTTTAGATGAGATTTTAACCAATCACAAAGGAAAAACCATTGAAGACCAAGCCCTATTTAAGCAGGCTCAATTGTTCGAAAAGAATCAGGAATACCATAGAGCCGAAGCAAATTACCAAGCCATTATTACCAATTTTAGTGATGATATCTTAGCAGACGACGCCTATTTTTTTCTAGCAGAATTATATAGAAAAAAACTGAATCAACCTGAAAAAGCCAAAGAACTATACGAAAAAATAGTTTTTAACTATCAAGACAGCATTTATTTTGTGGATGCCAGAAACAACTTTAGGTCACTGCGAGGTGATGCCATTAATTAATTCTTTTTACAATAAAATAATACACCTTTTGTAAAAACTCATCCAACATGTAAAGTTAATGATAGCTGAAACCAACAGACTTATAATTTCAAAACTAACTCTAGAGGATGCCTCTTTTATTCTAGAGCTTACAAACACACCTCATTTTATAAAATATGTTGGCAACAAAAACCTGAAAACTCTTGAAGACGCAAAAAACTATTTAAAAGAAGGCACTCTTAAAAGTTACAAGAACTTTGGGTTTGGGTTTTATAAATTGCAGCTTAAACAGGAACAAAACAAAACCATTGGCACTTGTGGCTTAGTAAAAAGAGAACAATTGGATCATGTGGACATTGGTTTTGCCATGTTGCCAAGTTATGAAGGGAAAGGATTTGGCTTGGAGGCTTCCAAAGAGATTTTAAAACTGGCCAAAAACACCTTTAAGCTCACTAGAATTTTGGCCATTACATTGCCAACAAATTCAAATTCCATCAAGTTACTGGAAAAATTAGGCTTAACTTATGAAAAAAGGGTAAAACCTTTTGAAGATGATGAAGAACTTCTGTTATTTGCAAAGGATTTACATTAAAATTCCAAGTTCCAATGCCTTATTAAAACCATTTAAAATTTATAATTTTAGCATTGTGATTCAAATAGGCACCTTTAACTTTAGACTCTTATACTTTTAAAAAATGATTATTTACAACGTTACCCTAAACATAGAAGAAAACATACACGATGAGTGGCTAAATTGGATTAAGGAACACATTCCTCAAGTTTTAGCTACAGGTAAATTTACAGATGCCAAATTAACCCGTGTACTGGTGGAGCAAGATATTGAAGGGTTTACCTACTCCATTCAATATAGAGCAAAATCCAGGGAAGATTTAGAAGCATATTACCAACATCATGCAGATAGATTAAGACAAGATGGCTTAAAACGCTTTGCAGACAAAATGCTGGCTTTTAGAACCGAATTGGAAATTATAGACGAATATTCCGTGACTTTTAACCCTTAAAACAAAAAACACTGTGTCCAAAGACCATCAAGTAAAAGCAAAAAAACATTTAGGACAGCATTTTTTAAACGATGAATCTGTGGCAGAAAAAATTGCTAACACCTTATCGTTTCATGGCTATAAGCACGTATTGGAAATTGGGCCAGGAATGGGCGTTTTAACAAAATACCTACTTCAAAAAGACACCATTACACATGTTATAGAAATAGATACAGAATCTGTAGAATATCTTAAAAACAACTATTTAAATTTAGCAAATAGGGTTATAGAGCAGGACTTTTTAAAATTCGATTTAAACCAGGTGTTCAATAACGAACCCTTTGCCATTATTGGTAATTATCCATATAACATTTCAACCCAAATTGTGTTTAAAACCCTAGAAATGCGAGACCAGATCCCCGAATTTTCCGGGATGTTTCAAAAAGAAGTTGCACAACGTATTTGCTCTAAAGAAGGCAGCAAGGTATATGGTATATTATCTGTTTTAACACAAGCCTTTTACCATGCCGAATACTTGTTTACAGTACCTCCACATGTATTCAATCCGCCACCAAAGGTAGATTCTGGCGTCTTGCTATTAAAACGTAAAGAAAACTTCACGCTTCCCTGTGACGAAACCTTACTTTTTAAAGTGGTTAAAACAGGGTTTCAACAACGAAGAAAAACACTTCGCAACAGTTTAAAAACTTTTAATTTATCCGATAATTTAAAAGCAAATAGTATCTTTGACAAACGTCCAGAACAATTATCAGTACAAGAGTTTATAGAACTTACGCTATTAATTGAAAACGATATTAATCCATAAAGCTTTTGTTTTTTCAACAAAGTGAAACGACAAGAAACCTCATGTCTGAAGAAAAAGAAAACATACAATTTGAATTAACCGATGAGCTTATTGAGCAAGTTGAACAACTTATCGAAACAAAAAACGATAAGGAACTTCAACAATTACTCAAAGGCTTTCATTATGCTGATATTGCCGAAATTTTAGATGAAGTCAATCTAGAGGAGGCTATGTATGTGATTAAACTTCTGGATTCCGAGACCACCTCTGATGTGTTGATGGAACTGGATGAGGACAACAGGGAAAAGGTCCTTAAAAACCTCTCAGCCAAAGAGATTGCCGAAGAAATTGAGGAATTGGACACAGATGATGCTGCCGATATTATAGCTGAACTTCCAGAAGAAAGACAACAAGAGGTTATCTCTCAAATCCTGGACGAAGAGCACAAAGCAGAAATCACCGAATTATTGGCCTACGACGAAGATACAGCTGGTGGTTTGATGGCCAAAGAGCTGGTAAAAGTTTTCGAAACCTGGACAGTTGCAGGCTGTTTACGTAGAATTAGAGGTCAAGCCAAAGATGTAAGAAGGGTTCACTCCATTTATGTGGTAAACAAACAAAATAAATTAATTGGCAGGTTGTCTTTAAAAGATTTAATAGTTGCCAAAAGCGATCAAAAAATTGCAGATATCTACATTAAAAGTGTGGATTATGTTAAAGTGGATGAAGATGTGGAAGAAGTGGCAAGGGTCATGCAAAAATACGATTTGGAAGCCATTCCAGTTGTTGATGAAGACATGGTGCTTCTTGGCCGAATTACCATTGATGACATTGTGGATGTAATAAGGGATGAAGCAGATAAAGATTATCAAATGGCTGCAGGTATTTCCAGGGATGTAGAAGCAGATGATAGTATCTGGAAATTAACCATAGCGCGCTTGCCTTGGTTGCTTATTGGCATGTTTGGTGGCTTGGGAGCTGCAAGCATTATCGAGCATTTTAACCAAAGCATGGGAAGTTTTATCGTGCTTTTAAGTTTTGTACCACTTATTCAAGCAACTGCTGGGAATGTTGGTGTACAGTCTTCTGCCATTGTGGTTCAAGGGCTTGCTAACGATAGTGTGGATGGCAACATTTTAAAGCGCCTATTTAAAGAATTTATTTTGGGTTTGGTTAATGGATTTGCCATTGCGTTAATAGGTTTGGGCATTACACACTTTGTGTTTGGAACACCATATATTGTTTCCATTACCATAGCCATTGCATTGGTTGCTGTTATTATTATGGCAGCACTTATAGGTACCTTTATTCCTATATTTTTAGACAAAAGAGGGATTGATCCAGCTGTGGCCACAGGACCTTTTATTACCACAAGCAACGATGTTTTTGGAATTCTTACCTACTTTTTAATTGCCAAACTAATTTTAGGGTTTTAATGATGAAAATCCTCCATCTAGATACCAATCATCCCTTGCTTATAAAGCAGCTCAACGAGTTGGGATTTCAAAACCACCAAGAGTACACTGCTTCAAAAAAAGATATTGAAACTATCATTTCAAATTACGATGGAATAATTATCAGAAGTCGCTTTACCATAGATAAAACGTTTTTGGATGCAGCAAAAAACTTAAAGTTTATTGGAAGGGTTGGTGCTGGTTTAGAAAATATAGATTGTGATTATGCCGAAAAAAAAGGGGTTATTTTAATTTCCGCTCCAGAAGGCAATAGCAATGCCGTAGGCGAACATACCTTAGCTTTGCTCCTATCCTTATTCAACAAGCTCAACAAAGCCGATAGTGAAATTCGTGAAGGTAAATGGTTACGTGAGGACAATAGAGGCTTGGAACTCGATGGGAAAACCGTTGGAATTATAGGATATGGCAACATGGGAAAAGCTTTTGCAAAAAAACTGAGAGGTTTTGATGTTGATGTGCTATGTTACGACATTAAAGCCAACGTAGGAGATAAAAATGCCAAACAAGTGTCTTTAGCAACATTTCAAGAACAAGCAGATGTTGTAAGTTTGCATACGCCACAAACAGAACTGACCAAAAAAATGGTAAATTCTAAATTTATCCATGCATTTAATAAGCCCTTTTGGTTATTAAATACAGCTCGTGGTAAAAGTGTTGTAACAAACGATTTGGTTTCGGCTTTAAAAACAGGAAAAATTTTAGGAGCTGGATTGGATGTTTTGGAATACGAAAAAGCCTCATTTGAGAATTTATTTAAAAATAACGATGAAAACATGCCAGAGGCATTTCGATATTTAATTCAAGCACAAAATGTAATCTTAACACCTCATGTAGCTGGATGGACTGTTGAAAGCAAGGAAAAATTGGCCCAAACCATTGTAGATAAAATAAAAGCTATCCCAAAACTTCGAAATTGTTAACTATACAACCTAAAGGAAACAAAACACATGCAATACCAAGCAAATTCACCAGAAGATTATATAAGTCAAGCACCTGAAGCGAGACAAGAGGCCTTAAAAAAACTAAGGGAAACCATTAAAACCAACCTTCCAAAAGGGTTTGAAGAAGGCATACAATATGGGATGATTGGTTATTATGTTCCACATAGCATGTATCCAGATGGCTATCATTGCTCACCAAAGGAACCTTTGCCTTTTATGAGTTTTGCATCGCAAAAAAACTCCATCAACCTGTATCATAGTGGTATTTATGCTGTTCCGGAAATACACGATTGGTTTGTTAGCGAATATCCAAAACACTGTAAACGAAAATTGGATATGGGAAAAAGCTGTATTCGTTTTAAAAAACCCGAAGAGATTCCCTTCGAGCTTATTGCAGAACTATCCCAAAAGATGACTGTGGAAGATTGGGTTCAGGTTTATGAACAAACCATTAAAAAATAACATGCTGCAAGGTTTTTTTACCTTTTAGGTATTCAAAAAAAATATTTACTAATATGAGGTTTCCTCCTTCCTGTCTATAGGCAGGTTGTTCTGGAAATTAAAAAATAATGTTCAAAATGAAAAAACGCGTTACAGGAATAGGTGGTTTATTTTTTAAAACCAAAGACCCCAAAGCCACCAAAGAATGGTACCAGAAGCATCTTGGGTTTAATACAGACGATTACGGCTGTACCTTTTGGTGGAAAGACCAAGATGGCAAGGATTGTTCCACACAATGGAGTCCTTTTCCAGAGGAAAGCAACTATTATGAACCTTCAAAAAAAGATTTCATGTTTAATTATCGTGTAGAAAATTTACACGAATTAATGACTGCCTTAAAAGCAGAAGGTGTCACTATTGTTGGAAACATAGAAGAATATGAATATGGTAAATTTGGTTGGATCCTGGATAACGATGGCAATAAAATAGAATTATGGGAACCTATTGATAAAGCCTTTCAATAACATATAAAAAGCTGTCGCTTGTTTTTAGTTTTAACTTAAATTAAAAGCATAACTCCTTAATTTTCATTATCTTTAGTAGGCAAAATTCTAAATTTTAAAATCATGTCTGAAGAAAATAAAAATTTTGAAGATGGCACCTATCAAAATGGTCCAAAATATTCGAATGAGGTTTTAAAAGATGGCAAAACCATAGCCATTATAGCACACATGACCATCATTGGATGGCTAATTGCGTTTGTAATGAACCATAATGCCAAAAATGCCTATGCTTCATTTTATATTAGGCAATCCCTTGGCATCATGTTAGGCATCTTAATCTTTAGCTTTGTGCCTGTTATAGGATGGATTGTAAATGTTGGGTTTTTTATTTTATGGATTATTAGCTTAATTGGTTCCTTAAGTGGCGAATTGAGACATATTCCTTTTTTGGGAAACCAATTTCAGGAATGGTTTCATTCCTTTTAGGCATTTAATTTTCCAATGTAGGTTGGTAATCCAAAGGAAGTGCATCTCCTATTCGTTGATTACCCATACTCCCAAAAAATGTTATCGCTTTTACAGGAGAATGGTTGCCAAAACTATCAACATAGAAGCATTCAATATCTTCATTTGGGATAATTTTTGAAAAACTACCAAATATATCCGAAACAAGAATTGGTCTAAATAAGCAGACTTCTTTTGAGTTTGAATCTTCGGTATCATTTACATTTAAAGAATATCTTGGAGCTACTTCTTCGTTTTTGTAAAAAAACTTAAATCCTTGTTCATGTAAACTATCTGAATAAATGGCTCTCATAAAATGCAATACAGAACCTTGATATGCTAGATTTCGTCTTTTTTTGTTTTTCTCAATAGAATTTTCATTGAGATCTTTATAAAATGAAGTGCCTTTATAATATACTGTACCAGGTTTATAAACAATACTTGTGGTATTTCTTATGGAATTTACCAGTGTATCTTTAACATAGTCAATATCAAATTCCTGTAAATCGTATGTAATTTCATAATCTAAATACTTGTTTAAAATACGAATTGGGGTTTTTGAAGATGCTGATAATTTTTTTATTGTTATATCATACTCTAATATAATATCGTCTTCATTCAAAATCTCACACGACTTGGCTTGTTTAGACTCTCCTAAGAAGTGCTTTTTAAACTCATTCAATTTTCGCTTTTGAGACCAAGCTTCTTTGTCATCTTCAGAACGATCTTTTTTTCTTGACTTTTTGTCTTTGGAGCTTAAAAACACTTCGTTTAAAACACTTACTTCTTCTTCTAAATAAAATTTATAAACCTTATCTTCAATATAATTATTCTGTACTATTTTTTTATACCCTAAAAATGAAACCACTAAAGATGTGCGAATATCTTCGTTTAGGTCAATTTTAAAAAGACCTTTACTATTTGTAATCGTTCCTCTAGTTGTATTATTAAAATAAACTGTAACCCCTTCCATAGGTTCTTGGGTTGCTTTATTATAAACAATACCAGAAACTTGCTGAGCTCTTAAACTAAAAATTCCTAAAAACAGAAAAAGAGAGATAACTATTTTAAAGTTATTGTTTTCCATAGAGATGAATAAATTAAGGACGTTTTATGACTCATTTTGCTCAGATAGCTTTTGTTCCAATTCAGCCTGGAATTCTTCCATAACAGGTTTTACAGTACTTTCCGGTAAGTCGGCAATTTTTATGTACATCAAGCCATCCACCGAATTGTTAAACAAAGGATCCACATTAAAGGCTACCAATTTGGCATTTTGTTTGATGTATTTTTTAAGCAATACTGGCAATCGCAAAGCACCTGGTTCTACCTCATCTATAATTTTGTCAAACTTATTTAAATCTGCTTCGGTTTCATCAAAAACAAAATCTTTATCTGCATCTTTCAGTTTTACTTTAAACTCTTTTTTTGGATGCACATATTGCGCAATGTATGGATCGTAATAATGAGATTTCATAAACTCAATCATTAACGATTTTGAGAAATTTGAAAACTGATTGCTAATGCTCACACCTCCTATTAAAAATTTGTGTTCAGGATAACGCAACGTAGTGTGTACTATGCCTTTCCATAGCAAAAATAATGGCATGGGTTTTTGTTGATATTCTTTTATTATAAAGGCTCGACCCATTTCTATGGATTCGCTCATCATTTTAAACAATTCCGGCTCAAACCTAAATAAATCCTGAAGGTAAAATCCGTCTATCCCATATTTGGCATAAATCTCAGAGCCTAATCCCATTCTGTAAGCACCAGCTACAAGCTGTTGATCGCTGTCCCAAAGAAACATATGGTGGTAATAGGTATCAAAAGTATCTAGGTCTATGGCTTCATTTGTACCTTCGCCAACTTCCCTAAAAGTAATTTCACGCAATCTGCCTATTTCCCTTAAAATGTTCGGTATTTCGGTAGATGTGGCCAAAAATACCTCGTAATTCTTGCTTTGCAACAACCTACAATCCCCTTTTCTTAATGCTTCCACCTCTTGGTTCATGATGTCTTTTGAAATTGGCGTTACAATTCGTTTTGGTGGTTTTGGCACTTTTAAGGTGGATGAGATATTGCTTAATAAATTTCCTTTTTCATCAAACGAATTGGAAAGCATATAGGTTTTTTTTCTAATGAATTCTGAAAATTCATCAAGGCTTTGATGTTCCTTTTGGTCTGCAACCGAAATTGGCCTTCCTATTCTTACTTTTATGGTTCTACGTTTTTGAGTTAGCAATTCCGATGGCAGCTTTGCCGTTCTAAACGTATCGCTAATCTTGGATAACTTATAAAAAAGTGTGCTGTTTTTGGCATGGAAATATATTGGTACCACAGGTACTTCGGCTTTTTGAATAAGCTTCATGGCTGCTTCTTCCCAAGGTTTATCTACCAATAATTTCCCGTCTCTATAAGTAGAAACTTCACCAGCTGGAAACACACCAAGTGGATGCCCTTCTTGCAAGTGTTTTATCGCATTTTTAAAACCTGCAATACTAGATTTAACATCCTTCCTGTCTTCAAAAGGATTTACTGGCATAATGTAAGGTTTTAATGGCTCTATTCTATGAAGAAGGAAATTGGCTATAATTTTAAAATCCTCTCGTTGTTCCAGCATTAATTTTAAAAGCAAAATGCCATCAATCCCTCCAAGTGGATGATTGGAAACCGTAATGTAAGCGCCATCTTTTGGCAATCGTTTTAAATCTTCTTCCGGGATTTCGAATTTAATTTGGAATTCGTGCAAAATACCATTTAAAAAATCTACCTTTTCAAGGTGTTTGTTTCTGTTGTAAATATCGTTTAGGGTAGATATTTTAAGCACTTTCATAAGTATCCATCCAATAAACGTCCCTACAAATCCGTAAGAATCCAATTGTATGGCTTTAGCCACTTCTTTGGCCGACACCAATCCTGTATCTGGTTGCTTTGTCATGAATACAAATGTAATGAAAATGTTTATTTAGTAACTATTTGCATGGTTTCGTGCGTTAATTGTTTCAGTAACACTTCCTTATCTTTTTCCAACTGTTTTATAGCTAGTTCATTATAATGCCTTATGGTGTATAAGGATACGTTTTCCGTACAGGTTACTTTAAACTTTGCTTTTAAGTGTTGTAATAACTTTTCCAGGTTTTTATACATATTGTCCACACATACCGAAAAACTGATGGCAGAATTTTGAATCACGTCCACCTTCATTTTATATAAGTGCAACAATTTGAAAATCTCGCTGATATTATCCTCCACTATGTATGAGAAATCCAAAGAAGACAAGGAAATCAGCACCTGGTTTTTCTTTACGATAAAACATGGAATCTGTGGATCCAGTCCTGCTTCCTTACAAACCATGGTGCCTTTGTTTTCTGGTTGTAAAAACGATTTTACAAACAAAGGAATTTCTTTTCGTTGCAAAGGCTGCAAGGTTTTGGGATGAATTACGGAAGCCCCATAAAAAGCCAACTCTATGGCTTCTCTATACGATATTTTGTTTAACAACTGGGCATTTTCAAAATACCTTGGATCGGCATTTAAAACACCTGGAACATCTTTCCAAATAGTCACGCTTTGGGCATTTAAGCAGTAGGCAAAAATAGCAGCTGTATAGTCACTACCTTCTCGTCCTAAAGTAGTTGTAAAATTGTTGGCATCACTACCTAAAAACCCTTGAGTGATGTTTAACTGGGTTCTGTTAAATTGCGTTGCAATACGCTCTTGAGATGCTTCCCAATCTACATGGGCACTTCTATAATAATTGTCTGTTTTTATAAAGTCCCTAACATCCAACCACTGGTTTTTCAAGCCCACGTCGTTTAAATACTCACTAACAATGGTTGTGGAAACCAATTCTCCATAACCAATGACCTGATCGTAAACAAAATTATAATCTGGCGATTTATTTCTGTCCATAAAAGCTGTTAGCTCATTAAACAAAGCTGTTATTTTTTTATATACAGCGTGTTGCTCATTGTCAAACAGGTCCAACAAAATACCATTGTGAAATTTTATAACCTCTTGAAGTGAACTTTGAAGTTCGCCTTTGTTATCAAAGTAATTGGCAATAACATTTTCCAAGGCATTGGTGGTTTTTCCCATGGCAGAAACCACCACCAAGGTATTTTTATATCCAGTTTTATTTAAAACATTTACTAAGTTTTTTACGCCTTTGGCATCTTTAACCGATGCTCCTCCAAATTTAAATACTTGCATTACAATTTTGATAAATATGCTTTAATTCCTTTTTCGTTTAAGTGCACCACATCCCAATCCCGCATCACGTTGGCTCCTTTCTTTTCATAAAATGCTATGGCTGGTTCATTCCAGTCCAATACCTCCCAACTTATACGCTTTACCCCTAACTGGTTGCCATATCTTACGACTTCATTTAACAACAAGGTTCCAATATTATGACCTCTCATGTTCTGGCTCACAATTAAATCTTCCAAATGCAACACAGGGCCTTTCCAGGTGGAATAACGTTTGTAAACCAAAGCGATTCCTTGAATTTTTTCAGCTACTTCTGCTACAAAACATTCAAATTCTGGTTGTTCCTTAAAACCATCACGCTGTAAATCTGCAACAGAAATTTCCACAGCATCTGGTTCCTTCTCAAACACTGCCAATTCCTTAATTAATTTAAGAACAGCAGCCATATCTTCTTTTTTCGCTTTACGAATAGAGATTTTCATAAAAAAAATTTGGGATAAAGATAGTTTAAAGTTGCTTATTATCTCATATTTATCTTTTTTGAAAACGTTATAGTTTGTTAAAAAATACGATATTTGCAATACAATCAACATACTAAAACTTCATGTCTAGAAAAAATCAAACTTTAGGAGAATTTATTATTGAAAATCAAGCCTCTTTTAAATATACTTCTGGAGAATTGTCTCGACTTATCAACTCCATTCGTTTAGCAGCCAAGGTAGTTAACCACGAAGTGAACAAAGCTGGACTGGTAGATATTATTGGTGCTGCTGGAGACACAAACATTCAAGGGGAAGACCAACAAAAACTAGACGTGTATGCCAATGAGAAGTTTATTCAAACTTTAAAAAACAGAAATATTGTTTGTGGTATAGCCAGTGAAGAAGAAGATGATTTTATTACCATTAATAGTCAAGACGAAAACAACCAAAACAAATATATTGTTTTAATAGATCCTTTGGATGGCTCTTCAAACATTGATGTCAATGTCTCTGTTGGAACTATCTTTTCCGTATACAGACGTGTAACTCCAGTTGGAACTCCAGTAACCATCGAGGATTTTCTTCAGGAAGGCAACAAACAGGTTGCTGCTGGATATGTGGTTTATGGCACTTCAACCATGTTGGTTTATACCACTGGAGATGGCGTGAATGGTTTTACGCTCAATCCTGCCATTGGCACCTTCTATTTATCGCATCCAAAAATGACCTTTCCTGAAAATGGCAGAATTTATTCAGTAAACGAAGGAAATTATATTCATTTCCCTCAAGGTGTTAAGGATTACATTAAGTATTGCCAAATGGAAGAAGGCGACAGACCTTATACCAGCAGATACATTGGGTCCTTGGTATCAGATTTTCATAGAAACATGATTAAAGGTGGTATTTATCTGTACCCAAAAAGCTCCAAAAATTCCAATGGAAAACTACGCTTGCTTTACGAATGTAACCCAATGGCTTTTTTGGCCGAACAAGCCAAAGGCAAAGCCAGCGATGGTTTTAATAGAATTATGGATATAAAACCAACCGAATTGCACCAACGTGTTCCTTTTTTCTGTGGCAGTAAAAACATGGTGGAAAAAGCCGAAGAGTTTATGAGAAACGCCAAATAAACCTTTTACATATTGCATAAAAAAAGCGAATGGCACTACAGGTTCCATTCGCTTTTTTTTATCTTAAAATAGATGTTGTTATCTATTCATGTTTCTTATTTCTTCAGAAAAAGTATCTAAATCCACACCATTGCTTACCAAAGTCAATGCTTTGTCCACAACATACTTTACGTTGTCTGGACTAAAGCCCAAACCAACTGCTATTTTTTTAAGAACAATCTCTTCG
>SWCA01008816.1_pt1 | contig 19820 bp, 20 predicted proteins | sample 4692961 | NCBI WGS metagenome assembly SWCA01 (sample SAMN10267275, study PRJNA491770) | bioreactor metagenome | isolation source: DHS bioreactor inoculated with | place: Japan: off Shimokita Peninsula
CGTAAGCAATCGGCCTTGTACAGGTAGCGCGATCCGGTACTTTCCACCGTTGTTTTAAAAATTCCAAGAACATTCCGACACAGGTTGGACTTTTTTGGAATCTGTCCTAAAAATGACATTGATTTGCTGATTTTTCTGAAAGCTCCTGATAATTGTCGGAATCAGTTGAACTTTTCAGGCCATTTTTTGACGCCTTCCAGTTGTGCGGCAACAGATCGGCCAGGTCCAGGCTGTAGTCGTTATTATACACCGGTATTCTGGTTAGCACATCGGTCAGCCATTCCCGGGGATTGACCCCGCAGGTTTTACAGCAGCCCAGCAGGGAATACATGATGGCTGCATTCTCAGCGGCCTCATGGTTACCGCAGAACATAAAATTTTTTCTTCCTAAACTCAAATCCCGAAGTGCATTTTCCGCCAGGTTTGTGTCCAACTTGTACCTTCCATCCAGGTGATACCTTGAAAGACGATGGAAAAGTGAATAGGTGTAAGAGAGGGCTTTGCCCATCCGCCCTTTAGGAAACACCTTGGGGTAATAACTCACAATCCACTTTTCGAATGCGCAAAGGACCGGATAAGCCAGCCGCTTTCTGAGTTCAGCCCGCTGGGTATAATCCATGTTCTGGTCATCAGCCATCGCTTCCACCTTATAAAGCAGACTGATCTGGTCCAGTGCATACCCTGCCCCTTTCTGGTCTTCCTTTAAAGCTTCAGAAAATTTTCTTCTGGCATGCGACCAGCAACTAAGTAATAAAACCCCTTTCTTGTTTTCGTAGATGGAATAGGCCTGATAGCCGTCCGATTGGACTGCACCCTTAAAGTCTTTCAGCAGTTCGACCACAACCTTTTGCGCCCGTGACCCTTTATCGTAATGAAAGAAAACAAGGTTATCCATCACCGAGCGGACCATCCACATGTAGGCTTTTACCGCCCGGTGCTTTTCATCGTTGATAACCGGCACCGTACTTTCATCCACCTGGATATAATCGCAGGAAAGCACAACTTCCCTTAACCGGTAATACATTGCCCGAAGTAAATCACCTGCTCCCTGGAACCACCCGTTAACCGTTGACCCCGGGGGAGAAAACCCTGCTAACCGGAAGATCGCCCGTTGCCGGTGAAAGGGCAGATGGAACAGGTACTTGCCCATCAGCAGTTCGGCCAACAGGGATGCCCCGGCATTGCTGCGCGGTAAAGGCAGAACCGGCAATGCAGCAACACGGACAAGCGCCTCTTTGTTGTTGTCATTGCCCGACTGGTTGACCTGATTGCCCGCTTTTCTTGCATATTTGGGGCGGATGATCCGCCTGACATACATCTCTCCCGGCTTGTATTCCAATACTTCGGTAACTTCTTCCCCGATCCTTACCCAGTCCTGGTCGATCCCCTCCGGCTCGATGGTTTCTTCTTCCCGGCGAAGATCTTCCGGCAGGGGCAGACGTACGGGCTGTTTCTTCTCCCGATCCGGTTTTTTACGTTCGTAGGTGACAATCTCTGTTTGGGCTTGTTTGATCGCTTCTTCCTCCTGGGGCAGCACATCCAGGCCTTCAAAATCGATTACCCGCTGGTTAGGATCCTGGGGAATGTATTTTTCGCTGGACGGCTTCCAAAACTTATGCCGGTACCAGGCCAGCTGGTCTGTCAACTTGCGGATCTGCTCTTCCTTCTCCTGGATTTTATCATCCTTTTTCTGAATCACAGTGTCCTTTTTCCGGAGTATGTCATCTTTCGCCCTCAGTTCGGCATCCTTTTGGCGGATCATCTCATCCAGCTGTCTTTCCCGGGTACCACCAGCAATATCCCGTAGCCGGGAAAGCTCCAAGTAGAGCTCGTCCCGCTCCTGTAACAGGGCTTCAACCAGTAGGTCCTTATCTGCGAAATTGCTCATGTAGCGGGGGTTTGATGATGACATGAAGATACTGAAAACACCCCAGACTACCAACAAAACCGGGCAGAAAAAGAGAATATAGTTTAAATTATTTTAACGCTTTTTCAGGTATCGCCTCCGCACTTTTACTTGCTGTACCATCATCATTAAGTCATGCCAACCAATGGAAACGGAGCCGGTATTTTCATCATCAAACGAGGGCAGGGAAAACACCCCGCTTTCAAGCCTTTTGTGGTAGATAACCAAACCGGCGTGTTCCAGGTGCAGGATTTTCATGATCGTACAGGAACGGTTTACAAAGATAAAGGCCTCCCCGCTGCGCACATCCCGTTTCATCACCGAGGAAACAATACCGCTGAGTGTGTAAAAGCTTTTCCGCATATCAACTCCTCCCGGGTACAGGTAGTATTGAAGCTTGTCATGAAGATGGAACATGGCTAATCGTATAAATGGGCCATGACTTTCAATAAAGCCATATCCGGTTGCTGTTTCAACAATACCCTTGTGCCATTGGGAAAAACGAACTCCAGTAAAGCTTCCTGATCCGGGGATGTAGGTCCCGGATTACCCAAAGCGCAAATTTTCCCCGGACGCTGAACCTCAATGGTGTTTTGTACAACCAACGGGATAAATTCTTTCGGACGGTTCTTTTTCCTGTGTTTTTTTAACCAATAGTAGAAAGTAGAAGGATGAATTCCTTCATTGGAACAGAAATCCCGTACATTAAGGCCTGATTCTTTCTGCCGCGACAACAGTTCCTCAAAAAATGCTTCGTTTATCATTGCTATTCTTTTTCCCCAAAGCTAGGAGCCCCAAGCCTTCCCAGCAAGATGTACCAGGCCGATTGCTTACCTTTAAACTATCATTTTCAGCCAGTACCTGTTTGTATTCAGGCGTGTTTTTCACATCCTGTGTTTTCAAACTATACTGACAAGAAGCAATTACGCATGAAATGAATATAATACCAAAAATAGAAGTTCGATTCATTTTAATTGATTTTAGGTTTTTATTTAAAAAAAAGAGGCGTGAGACTGAAAGCCTTATGAAGCTAAGGTATCGCCAAACACCTCCATCAACAATAAGGTCAGCCCACGCCCGTGCGTGAGCGTTTTCCCTACTATTCTTGTTGATGTTTTAAAAATTTGGCGATTTTTAGCTTCAAGAATAACAGCAAACGCAATTATTTCTTATACAATATGTTTTAGTTGTTTTGTTCTTATAATTTCAAATCCGGTTTAAATAGTTCCTTTTGTATTTTCAATGTTAAAATTAATATTATTTTTTAGAAAGCAGTTGTGTTTTTTAAATCATTAACCCTCTTTCGGGTCATAGTATTTTACAAAGAATTAATGCCTCTAAGCGTTTTTGTTTCTTTCCTTACATAAACCCATCCCTGAGCATTGAAACGATCTTATGTCGTAATTCCTATACCAAAAACAGCCGAATCAATGTTGTCTCTATTTCTTTTCATTTAAGCTGACGGATTTGAGTTTAGCGAATTCATGGAAATAAGCAATTGTTATAATAATGAATGTTCTAATTGCCTTTAATAAAGTTGGTTGCAACGATGAAGTTCAAACTAGTGTCATGTCACCTTTGTAATGTCGTATATATTTTGTAATTTGGCGAAAAAAATGCCATGAAAAAATATAAAGTAACATTGACAAAAGAGGAGCGTGGAGAATTGTCTGTTCTAACCAGCAAAGGCACACACAGATCGCAGAAAATATTGAACGCATTAATTTTACTGAACTGCGACGAAGGTGAATATCAAGGGGAAAGAGCGAAAAATGAAGAAATCTCTAACATCCTTCAAATAAGCATGAAAAAGATCGACCGTGTAAAGAAAAGGTTTGTCGAGGAAGGGTTGGAAATAGCATTAAATGGACATAAAGGACAACGAGTTTATAAAAAGAAAGTCGATGGGGACCTGGAGGCGCGCTTGATTGCCTTGAGCTGTAGCGAAGCCCCAACAGGTTTCTCCCGATGGTCGCTACGGATGTTGGCAGACAAAGCTGTTGAACTGGAATATGTTGATGAGATATCCCACGAAACGGTTCGTCGCCTTTTAAAAAAACGAATTAAAACCGTGGAAGAAAAAGGGCTGGGTAATTCCTCCGCTTCAAAACGGTGATTTTGTGGCAAATATGGAAAAAGTGCTGGAAGTATATAAACGGAGATATGACCCACGTTTTCCTGTTGTCTGTATGGATGAATCACCAAAGCAGCTTATCGGAGAAACAAAGGATCCGATAAAGGCAAAGCCTGGCAGCGAGGAAAAGTATGACTATGAATACTGCCGCAACGGTGTGTGCAACATTTTTATGGCAAATGAACCCTTGCGGGGCAAACGGTATGTTAAAGTGACCAGCACCAAGACCAAAAAAGATTGGGCAGAATACTTGTCAGAGCTTGCAGAACTGTATAAAGATGCAGTTAAAATTACTTTAGTCATGGATAATTTGGGAACACATAAACCTGGGGCATTGTATGAAACATTCAAGCCAGATGAGGCAAAAAAGCTATGGGACAGGTTCGAGTTTGTATATACCCCAAAGCATGGGAGTTGGCTGAACATGGCAGAAATTGAGTTGAATGTATTGATGGGGCAATGCCTGAATCGCAGGATTGATTCCATCGAAAAAGTAAAAAAGGAAACTGCCGCCTGGGAGCAAGCCCGGAATAATAAAAATGCAAAAATCAATTGGCAGTTCAATTCCGATGATGCAAGGATAAAATTAAAAAGACTTTATCCGACCTTTGATGAATGACATGACACTAGTTATCTTTTCCAACTAACTGCAAGGTTTTGTCCGCAATAACTTGCCCGTCAAGGAATGTGATTAAACGCCATGGCCCCAGCTTGTCTTCGAGTGGTTCCCAGATGCAGTCGCCCAAAAAGAAGCTGTAGTCGTTGCTGTTAATGTAGTATTCGCCGGTAAAATCCGGCGCAATATTGCCCTGCTCATCTTTAAAGGGCGGATGAATGATTCGAAATTCCAGTTTTTTCCCTTTTCCTTTTCGAATTTTCAGCAGATAGCCAAATTCGGTTCCGATTTCGGCCCGAATGATATGGGTGATCTCCAATATTTTTGGAAGTTCACGACTTGTTCGATCCCATTTCGTATATTGACCATAACTGTGCAGGATTATATCGACTTTTTTCTTTACCAACGGTATGTTAAATTTTTAGTTCTCCCAATTAAGAATAATTCCAAATAAAAAACAGTTTTTATATTTGCGTGCTGAAATGATGCGCTTACGCAAATATATAAAACTATTTATTCTTCTCGTTTTGCCGGTCTACCTGGTTCTACTGGGTAACTCCATGAGCAATATGCACCTGCATGTGCTTTCAAACGGCATGGTTGTAAAGCACGCGCATCCCTTTGATCGTGAAGCAGACAGCCAAGAGCATCATTCGCACTCCGACGCGGAAACCTGCTATTACCAAGCGTTTTTCCTGGATTTTTTCGACACGTCCGAACCAATACAGCAGCTTATTTCAGACCTGTCAGCATCCGAGCTGATCGTGCCGTCCATGGTGCTTAATTATTCTTTTCAACATGCTAATCCGAATCACCTTCGTGGCCCTCCCAAATCATAACTTCTCATGGGAATTGTCTTGTTTTATGTCAATAAGTTGATTTTTAGGCTTTCGAAATACCAATTTATTGGGATTGCCGAATCAGCCATTTGAAGATAATTTTGACCCCTAAAGAATTCAACCCGAATAATCACTGGAAATCTTTCTGATTCCTGAGGGATTTGAAAGAACAAAAAACCGCATCAACTCACTATGAAGAAGTTAATTTTTTTGGCGCTCGTGATCCTTATTGACGCTATGGCTTATGCCAAAGATGTACCAAAAGAAAAGTTGGAAGATACCATGCTGTTTGGAGATGTACGTTCCGGAGACGAGCACATTCCATTTGCTACGATTGTGATCGAAGGAACCACGATGGGAACTGCCGCTGATGCCACCGGGCACTACAAGCTGATGGGAATTCCTGAAGGCACACAGCAGGTCGTGGTTTCAGCAGTGGGTTTTCAGCCCCGTTCCTACGATCTGCATTTCAAGATTGGTGAAGCTGTAACCCTGTTGGCCGAGCTGGAGACTGATGACATTGGCTTGGAGCAGGTGGTGGTTTCCGCCGACCGGAGTGAGAAATCGCGTCGTGAGGCTTCCACCATTATCAGCACCATCAGCCCAAAGTTGCTTGAAAGCACCCAAAGCGTGACTTTGAGCGAAGGACTGAGTTTTACGCCCGGCTTGCGTATGGAGAACAATTGTCAGAATTGCGGTTTCACACAGGTGCGCATGAACGGACTAGAAGGGCCTTATTCGCAAATCCTGATTAACAGCCGGCCGGTGTTTAGTGGCCTGGCGGGAGTGTATGGGCTGGAACTGATTCCGGCCAACATGATTGACCGCGTCGAAGTGGTTCGTGGCGGAGGTTCGGCCTTGTTTGGCAGCAACGCCATAGCGGGCACCATTAATCTGATCACCAAGGAGCCGGTACAGGATATTTACAGCATCAACAGCTCCATTGCAGTTATTGGTAATCATGGCGATACCGATTTCAATTTGAGTATGAATGGATCGATCGTGAGCGAAGACTACCGCTCCGGCATGAGCTTTTATGGATTCAAACGCCAGCGCGACCCGTATGATGCCAATGATGATGGCTTTTCGGAAATGTCGACCATTGAGAACGGTACATTTGGCGCCAGCTTTTTCAAGCGGATGGGGCTTCGTTCAAAAGTAAACCTCGACTATTTCTTTATCAATGAGTCGCGCCGGGGAGGAAATGATTTTGATGTGCCCAACCACCAGGCCGATATTTCCGAAGCGGTGGACCACGAGATCAACTCGGTGAACCTGACTTTCGACCAGTTTATGCGCGATCACGATAAGCTCAGCTTTTTCGCGGCCATGCAACATGTTGACAGAGGATCGTACTATGGTGCCGAGCAGGACTTGTCTGCCTACGGGCATACCAAAGATTTGGCGTATTCGCTGGGTTCGCAGTACCATCGCGATATTGATCAGTTTTTGTTTTCGCCGTCGGAGCTTGTGATGGGCCTGGAGATGACGAGCGACGACCTGACTGACCAGAAGCTGGGATATCTCGATTTGGAGACCATGGAACATGTTGGTACTACCACTATTACCGACCAATCGGTGAAGACCTACGGTTTTTTTGCGCAAAACGAGTGGGTAACTGAAAGGTGGCGTTTGTCATTTGGATTCCGGGTCGAGCATTATGCCATTACCGACCAGGCCGATTCGAATGGTGACATTTCCGGAAATGTGTTCAGCCCACGGGCCAGCGTGTTGTACAACCTGTCGGAGCAGGTGCAGCTGCGTTCGAGCTTTGCCCAAGGCTATCGTGCGCCGCAAATTTTCGACGAGGATTTGCACATCGAAACTTCAGGCGCTCGCCGGGTGATCCATGAGAATGACCCCAATCTGGAGCAGGAGAACTCGCACAGCGCTACTTTTTCGGTCGACATCTCCCAAGCCTTTGGGCGCTGGCAAACCCAACTGTTGGCCGAAGGCTTTTTTACTGCCCTCGAAAATCCATTCACCAACGAATACGGCACAGCCGACGAGAACGGGCAGGTGGTGTACACGCGCACGAATGCCGAGGATGGTGCAAAAGTGCAAGGTGTCAACCTGGAGTTCAATGCTTCGCCTGGAATCCGCTGGATGCTGCAATCGGGCTTTACCGTCCAACAAAGCAAGTACGAAAGTCCTCAGGAATTTAACGAACGTCGCTTTTTTCGTACGCCAAACAGATACGGTTACCTGGCGTTGAGCTACTCGCCTACGGCATCGTTTAAAGCTTGGGTTACCGGAAATTATACTGGAAAAATGCTGGTTCCGTACTTCGGAAATACTCTGGCCAACCCGGAAGAAGGACATTTGAATAAGGTGGATCCGTTTTTCGACCTGGGACTGAAAATAAGCCAAGACTTCGAGCTGTCGAATGATTTGTCGCTGCAACTCTATGCTGGTGTGAAAAATTTGTTCGATGCCTACCAGGATGATTTCGATGATGGCATTGACCGCGACCCCGGCTATATTTATGGCCCGCTTTCGCCCCGCACCATCTACTTCGGAATCAAACTGGGGAATATCTTTTAAACCCGACGCTTCACCCCTTTCAATATTTGACCGCCCACAAAATAATACTAATTTTGTGGGCGTTGTTTATAGAGCTATAAATCTGGAAGTATGGGCGATTCGGAAATGAATAAAAAGAAGAAATTTTCACTGGGAAGCACCGATAAGGAAAGACGCAATAATTTGATTGTGATTTTTCTGGCGGTCATCTTAATTGTTGTCGTGGTGCTGTTTTTTATGCAGCGTGGCGAGCACAAGCAAATTATGCAGTCGTTGAATGCCGAGAAAGACTCCATCCAGGTAGAACTGAACGAGATCATTCAAAGTTACGATAGCCTGAAAACGGATAACGACACGGTCAACTCCCAACTGTTTATCGCTCAAACCAAAGTGAAAGACCTGATGCTGGAAATTGGCCAAGTAAAAAAAGCCAGCTATGCACAAATTGAGCAGTACCGCGAAGAGGTGGGATCGCTGCGACGCATTATGCGGAATTATATTGTGCAGGTCGATTCGCTGAACCGAAGAAATAAACAGTTGATGGAGGAAAACGCCCAGGTGAAACAGGAATACGCTCAGATTGAAACCCAAAATGTGCAGTTGGAAAAAGAAAAGGAACGCTTGTCGCAGCGGGTTGAAAAGGCGGCTACGCTGGAAGCTCAGGGGCTGACTGCTTTTGGAATTAACTCCCGGGGGAATGATGTCAGTAACAGCGATAAAGCCGAGAAAATACAAGTCAACTTCACCTTGGGAAAAAACATCACTGCCCAGCGCGGAGCCAAAAATATTTATGTCCGCATCCAGCGGCCCGATCAGATTCTGCTGCTCAAGTCGAAGAACGATCTGTTCCCGTTCGAAGACCTGCGCATTCCGTACTCGGCCATGCGCGAAGTAACATACGAGGGCAACGATTTGCCGGTAAACATTTTCTGGGACAATACAGGCGAGCCTCCCCTGATTCCGGGTGAATACACGGTCGATATTTTTGCTGATGGCAACAACATCGGAACCACCACTTTTTCGTTTAAAAAGTAAGCGTAAACGATTGATTTGCCCTAAGAAGGTTGATTGGTCGACTGCCGTATAGGCCCAATCTTTTTAACTTATGATTTATGAAGCAATTTTACCTGACCATTCTGGTCTTTTTCATTGGGCTTAGCCAGGGGGTTGCACAAAGCTTAAAAGGGATTATTACCGATGATCAAAAACGAGGGATTGAAGGAGCCTACATCCTCCATATCCCAACCGGCAACCACGTGCACAGCAGCCTGACCGGCGACTTTGTTTTTATTGGCGTAAAGCCGGGAGATACGCTTCAGGTTAGTCATCTGGGTTATCAAACACAACAGGTGGTTCTTGAGGATTTAACAAGTGAACTGATTGTTCGGATGAAGCAGGTTTTTGTTTCGTTGGATGAAATTCAGATTTCACCAACCATCGAAGCAATGGAGCTTTTTACCACCATCGACATTCAAACCAACCCGGTTAATTCTTCGCAGGAAGTTTTGCGTAAAGTACCTGGGCTCATTATTGGTCAGCATGCTGGAGGCGGAAAAGCGGAGCAGATTTTTCTGCGCGGTTTTGACATCGACCATGGAACAGACATCAACATCACGGTGGACGGGCTTCCGGTCAACATGGTTTCGCATGCCCACGGGCAGGGCTATGCCGATCTGCATTTCCTGATTCCCGAAACAGTGGATGGCCTCAGCTTTGGCAAAGGCCCGTACAATGCAAGCCAGGGAAATTTTGCTACGGCCGGGTTCGTGGCTTTCAAAACAAAAGACAGACTGGACAACAGTCAACTGAAACTGGAGCTGGGGGAATTTGACACCCAACGCTTGCTTGGAATGTTCAATGTGCTGGACACTGAAAGACAAACAGCTTACCTGGCTTCGGAATACCTGGCCACCGACGGGCCTTTCGACAGCCCGCAGAATTTCGACCGCATCAACCTGATGGGTAAATACACCAGCCGCCTGGCCAACAACGACAAGCTTTCGGTTTTGGCCTCTTTTTTCACCAGTCAGTGGGACGCGTCGGGGCAAATCCCACAAAGGGCGGTGGATGATGGTAGCATCAGCCGATATGGCGCCATCGACGATACGGAGGGTGGACAAACCAGCCGGACCAATGTGTTGGCCAGCCATGTCCGGACGATCAAACCGGATGCTTTCATCAAAAACTCGGTTTATTTTTCGAGCTATGATTTTGAACTGTATTCGAATTTTACCTTTTTCCTGAATGACCCGGTAAATGGCGACCAGATTAAACAGAAGGAAAGCCGGAAGTTGTTTGGAATGACCAGCGACTACAACCAGCAATTTAACTGGGGAAACAGCCAGGGGCGATTACAGATGGGGCTCGGCCTGCGCAAAGATCAAAGCTCGGGCAATGAGTTATCTCACACAGCCAACCGACGGGAAACACTTGAAAGCTTGCAGTTGGGCTCAATCCACGAAACCAATCTGAATGCATACATCAATGCTGCGTTTGATTTTGGAAAGTGGACCATCAACCCGGCCTTGCGGCTCGACTACTTTAAATTCAACTACAACGATGAGTTGCAGTACAGCTACCTCAGGCAGTCCGAATCGCAGGCGATTGTCAGTCCGAAGCTGAATATTCTGTACCATTCATCCGATTGGCTTCAGCTTTACGTGAAGTTTGGCAAAGGTTTTCATTCGAATGACACCCGCGGAGTGGTGGCTCAAAATGGGCAGGAAATCCTGCCGGCAGCTTACGGATCTGATCTGGGCCTGATCTGGAAACCTGTATCAAGCATGATGGTGAACCTGGCTTTTTGGTATTTGTTTTTGGAACAGGAGTTTGTTTACGTGGGTGACGAAGGGGTGGTGGAGCCCAGCGGCAAAACCCGACGCACGGGACTCGACCTGAGTTTGCGCTATCAGCCGCTTTCGTGGCTGTTCTGGGATTTGGACGCCAATTATACCCTGGCCCGTGCAACCGAAGAACCCGAGGGCGAAGATTACATTCCGCTGGCACCTGACTTCACCTTAACCAGTGGGCTGAGTGTTGTTCATCCTGCAGGATGGTATGGCGGCCTGAAACTTCGCCTTATCAACGATCGCCCGGCTAACGAAGATAATTCGATTGTAGCGCGGGGATATTCGGTTGTTGATTTGAATGTGGGACGCCAATGGACAACTTTTGATGTCAGCCTGAACATCCAGAACTTGCTCGATACCAACTGGAACGAAACCCAGTTTGCCACCGAAACCCGGCTCCAAAGCGAGGCCAGCCCGGTCGAAGAAATCCATTTTATCCCCGGAACTCCGCGCGTTATTAAAATTTGTGTTGCCTATAAGTTTTAAGAAATGTTGGCCTAAGGTGCTGTTTTTCGAGTGCAGGCTTCGACCGAATCGGTGAATCTATGTTCAAAATGTTCTGCTCATTATATCATAATTCAACAAAGGCTTCTTTAACTTGGTTACGATAATTTTCCCCACACCCGGGTCATCTCACGATTCATTGATGGCGTGGAAACAGGATTAACAAGAAACCAAATTTTTATGAGTCTTTAGGCGAATCACGCAAACGGGACTTCGTTTCCCAACTTATTTTAACGATGGAGCAAAAAAGCAGTGAATTTACCGCTGCCGGTTACGATCCAACAGCGAAAATTGAGGAGTTGAAACAGCAGTCGGCTGCCGCTGATGCTGTAGAAGTTGTCCAGCAGGCAGCCAAAGCAGCAGCTAAGGATGCCACGGTCGATGCCAAAGAAACTCTCAAGAGGCCTACATTACCGCCTCGACTGCGGTGGACCTGATGACCGGCTTGCGGGGTAAAAACCACAGCCTCAATAACGAGATCCGCAGAATCCGGAAGTAGGTTGCTGATTGGAAAAGGCAGGGGACGGTTTCGCTCCCCTGCCTTTTTTGTTTCCGTCTCAAAGGGGATGGAAATTATCCTCAAAGCGGCCGAACTAAAAATCTTGGGGATGAAAGCCATCTCTTCAGGGATGAATATCTTGGAGAAACGATCTCCAGGGGGAGTTTGTTTTATATCTTTGCCACTAAAATTTTAGAAACGTGAAGATTGGATCAATTGAGTTAGGCGAAACCCCTTTGTTTTTGTCGCCGATGGAAGATGTTACCTACAAGCCGTTCCGCCACATTTGCAAACAACATGGCGCCGATGTGATGTACACCGAATTTGTTTCATCCGAGGCGCTGATCCGGGAGGTAGACAAAACCAAGCAGAAGATGCAGCTGTTTGAAGCCGACCGGCCCATTGCCATCCAGGTGTATGGCTCCAACATTGATTCAATGGTGCGGGCCGCAATTGCTGCCGAAGAATTTCAGCCCGATTTTATCGACATCAACTACGGCTGCCCTATGAAAAAGATCGTTAACAAGGGAGCTGGATCCGGCATGTTGCAGGATTTGGACAAGATGCAGCGAATGACTGCGGAGATTATCAAGGCCGTCTCGCTGCCCGTAACAGCCAAAACGCGCCTGGGATGGGATGAAGACTCACTGGTTATCCAGGAAGTGGCCGAACGCCTGCAGGATGTTGGCATAGCCGCGTTGGCTATTCATGGGCGCACACGCAAACAGCTCTACACCGGCGAAGCTGATTGGAGCCGGATTGCTGAAGTCAAGAACAATCCCCGCATCAAAATTCCCATCATAGGAAACGGCGACATCAACGGGCCTGAAAAAGCGTTGGCTTGTCTGAAACAAAGTGGGGTCGACGGGTTGATGATTGGACGTGGATCCATTGGCCGCCCCTGGATCTTCACGGAGATCAAGCACTACCTGAAAACAGGGGAGTTGCTTCCGCCACCAACCGTTGCTGAAGTGGTTCACCGCCTGCGCGAACAGCTTCAACAGTCCATCGACTGGAAAGCCAACGAGCGGTCGGCTATTTTAATGATGCGACGCCATTTCGCCAAATATTTCCCTGGCGTGCCTGATTTTCGCATGCACCGCATTAAATTGTTGCAGGCCATTGAGCTGGATGATGTGCAGCAAATCCTCTATGAGATTATTGAACACTATGGACACCTGCGGGTTGATTATACAAATGTGAGTTTAAAATGAATTCGAACGATTACAAGCAGTTTTACGATGAGCAATCGTTCCGGCAGAAACTGCAAAAGTTTGGCAAAACAGCCGGCGTTCAGGTGGCCTATTCGGCTTTATTGCTTTTTCATTTGATGAAGGAACCCACTGTTCCGTTGAAAGCGAAAGTGACCATTGCCGCCGCTTTGGGCTACTTTATTTTGCCAACTGATGCCATTCCCGATCTGTTGCCTATCGTTGGCTTTAGCGACGATTTAGGCGTCCTGATTTTTGCCCTGTCACAAATAAGCGGCAACATCACACCCGCTGTTCAGGAAAAAGCCAAAACGCAACTGCGAGCCTGGTTTAAAGATTTTGACGAAGCCAAACTGGACGAAATTCATTCCAAAATATTTTAACGATCCTTTTTTGTTTCTTGGCACTGTTTTTGAAATTCAACACCCCGAAAACAATTAAAAGCCTTGAAGCCATGAAACGAACCACGCTAATTGTACTTTTTGGACTTGTTTCTTTCTTTCTGCATCCCGAAATGCTGCAAGCTCAGGTAACGGTGGAGCAGAAACCCAGCCCACCCGAAGTTAAGCTGCCAGTGCCCGAAAAGCCTGGCCCCGACTACCAGCTCATTCCGGGACACTGGATTTGGCACCGCCAATCGAAAATGTATGTTTGGGTGGGTCCGCACTGGGCTCCTAAAAAGGAAAACAAGCAATGGAGTCCCGGACATTGGGAAAAGCAGGCCAAAGGCTGGAAGTGGATTCCCGGCAAATGGGAAAAAATTGAAAAGAAACGGTTTTTCTTCTTCTGATAGAATAAACGAAGAGTAATTCAATGTGCTGAGATGAAAAACAATTGAAACTAGATTTAATCGATTCGTGAATACCGTGTTTTTGTATACGTGTTTGTTAAGTGTTTTTGGATTAGGGGCCGGATTGTTCTGGCCTCTTTTTTAATGTACTTCCTGCCTGTTTCGGGGCAACTTTATTACATTTGTGCTTCTAAACAAACACCATGGAAGTGCTTTCACCCTTTGATTTAACTCCCCTGCAATGGGTTTTAATGGCGGTATGCGGCATGCTCATTGGTATGTCTAAGGTTGGTGTACCCGGTGTGTCCATGATCGTGGTTCCTGTATTGGCCTTCATTTTTGGAGGAAAACAATCTACCGGGGTATTGCTGCCTATTTTAATGATGGCCGACTTGTTTGGCGTGGGCTACTACCGCCGGCACGCTCAATGGAGCTACCTGGTTAAGATTTTGCCCTGGGCGTTTCTCGGTGTTGGATTGGCGTTGTGGGTAGGCGAAGTGGTGAACGACGAGCAGTTTAAAGACCTCATTGCCATTTTGGTGTTTGTCTGTATTGGCTTGATGCTTTGGCGAGATCGCCGGAAAGACAAAACGTTTTTCCCCGATAGCTGGTGGTTTGCGGCATCAATGGGTGTGCTGGGTGGATTTGCCACCATGATTGGCAACGTAGCGGGCCCCATTTTCGCCATATACCTGTTGGCCATGCACCTGCCCAAAAATAGTTTTATCGGCACCTCGGCCTGGTTTTTCCTGATCCTGAATTTCTCTAAGTTCCCTCTCCATATTTTTGTATGGGAAACCATCACTTGGCCCAGCCTGAAGATGGATTTGATGGTATTGCCAGCCATTGCGCTGGGCGCCTTTCTAGGGATTTTGCTGGTGCGAAAAATTCCCGAAAAGGCCTATCGCACCGCGGTCATCGTGATTACCGCCATTTCGGCTTTTTTATTATTGATATAACTATGAAACGACTACAGCATTTTTTCAGCGACAAGCCTGTCACCCGCATTTTGGATGTGGGCTGTGGGTCGGGTGACTTTGTCAAATTGCTCGACACCACCTTTGAAGGAAAAGTCCGAATAACCGGCATTGACCCGGGAGAACAATGGCTGAAAGAAGGCCTTACCCGTTTTCCGCAGGAACATATAGAGTTTATTCGTATGAGTGGCGAGCAACTCCAGTTTGAGGACAACACCTTTGATGTTGTGGCCCTGTCTAATGCCTTGCACCACCTCGAAAACATTGAGCAAACCTTTAACGAAATGAAACGGGTGATGAAACCCGGTGGCTGGTTGTTGATCAATGAAATTTCGAATGGCGAGCTGACACCGGCGCAGGAAAACCAACGCATGCTGCATCATTTCAAATCGTTTGTCGACCGATTGCATGGCATCACCCACCGCCCTACCTGGAGGTCTGATGAAATCCTCGAAATTGTGATTCAAAACAAGGTTGCCGTGATTGATTCATTTCTTCACCTAAAAATGAAGACCGTGAACCGGGAGGAACTTTTTCTTGACGACAAGTATCGTCAGATGGCGAGTTTGTTGGAAGAGTTGCAAGGGAGACCGGAGTTTGAACAAACCAAAGACCAGCTTCCACTTTTCAGGGAACGTTTGGCCAAACATGGCTTCCAAACTGCCCCGCAGCTGATGGTCATCGGGCAGGCCGTGCGATAAGGGCAAGCGAGCCTGGCACAACAGTCTGCCAAGCTCACCCCATGGCTGCTACAGTTGGTCTATTGCTTCTTCGTTGTTGCGATGACCCCTCTGAAATATCCAATGGATTCGGCTATTCCCATAAACGGATCGCCCATGTCTTTTTCGTGTTCCAGGCTGCACACGCCGCTATAATTTACTTCGCGCAGCATGTTCACAAAAGCCGGAAAGTCGATGATCCCGCGGCCAATTTCGAGCGAATACCCCTGCTTGGTTGCTCCAGTCACATCTTTGATGTGGATGTCGAAAACACGAGAGTGGTATTTTTTCAGATCGGCTACCGGATCTTTGCCGTTTCGGGTGTCGTGTCCAATATCCAGGCACATGCCTATTCTTACATCCAGCTCTTTCACATTCTCCCACACATCATCGGCATCCGGATAAAGGGCGATGTCGGGCCCGTGGAGATGAATGGCAAAATGAAAATCATAGGCTTTCACTTTTTGATCGATGTAGGGCAGCAACTCGTAATTGGGAACCACGACGATCAGCTTCACACCAACACGCTTGGCATACTCGAAAGCCCGGTCTACTTCGGCTTCGGTTTTCATGTAAATCGGTCCAACAGCATATCCTGTTACGTCCTTCTCCTTGAGTTTGGCATGAAATGCCGCGATCTGTTCGTCGGTGCTATTCATCGGCAAATGAAAATCCTTGATGCACAAGTAGTGCACATCAGTACGTTGCATCGTTTCCAGGGTTTTATCAAGGTCGAACTTAACAAAGGTGTAGCCCGCCATGCCTACCTTAAAGGACTCACTTGCCTCGGGAGCCGGTTGCTGTCCCGGACGCTCCGGCTGTGCGGTAGCGGCCATGAAAATGAGTAGCCCGAATGCGACAGAGAAAAAAGTCTTTCTAATCATGATTATTTGTGTTTGGTTTTCAATCCAACAGCGTTTAAAGTTTATAGAATTCCTTCCATTCTTGGCGGGGTTTCGTTCCAGTAAGCAGCTCGTTGGCCAGCTTGTTGTTGGTAATTTGCTTGGTTTCGCGATCGAATACCAGTTTGGTATTCAACTGCTGTGCCAGCACCCCCAGGTTAAACACCTGGCTCAATGGACCAGCCACCTCGAAAGGCGAACGCGTTGTCTCTTGTCCTTTGCACGCCAGCAAGAAATTGGCAAAGTGGTTCGACGGACTTTTGGGAACCTCCGGCAATTGCGACTTCATTTCTCTGGCCTTTTCTTCGGGAATAATGGAAAGGGTACTGCCGTGGGAACCGCCTTTAAACGTCAGATCTTTACTGTAAATAATCTTGCCGGGATTTAGCTTGGCAGGTTGTATTTTACCGTTGCTGGCTGGCGGAATATTGGGATCAAGTTCGGAAACACCGTAGCCGTCGGGAACTTGCGGAACGTTATTTACCCCGTCGTACCAGGTAATCTCAACCGGAGGCATATCGCCGCGCTCAGGAAATTTGAAGGAAAGTGTAGACGACATAGGGAAGAAAAATTTGTTGTGCCCTTCCAGCATAACCGGATCAACCTCGTAAGGTAATCCCAGGTCTAAAAACTCGTGTGCCGTGTCCATGATGTGTGCACCCCAATCTCCGAGAGCACCCATGCCGAAGTCGTACCAGCAGCGCCACTGCCCGTTGATGTAATCGTGGTTGTACTCGTGGTGTTGCGCGGCTGCAAGCCAGAGGTCCCAATCCAAGGTTTCGGGGATGGGTTCGGCTGCGGGAAAATTTTTGATTCCCGTATCCCAGCCATGCCAACGCCGAGGGCTGTTCATGTGGGCGGTTATCGCTGTAACATCCTTAATAATGCCAGCTTCTTTCCAGGCTTTAAATTGAAAATAATTGGCTTCGGAGTGTCCCTGGTTTCCCATCTGGGTAACGACCTGGTAATTTTTTGCACCATCCATCATCAGCTGTACCTCGTTGAATGTTCGGGCCATCGGCTTTTCGACATATACATGCTTGCCCAAACTCATGGCCAGCATTGTAATCGGAAAATGCGAATGATCAGGAACGCCCACGCTCACCGCCTCAATCTGATTCCCCATTTGATCGAACATCTCACGGAAGTCTTGAAAGCGCGGAGCATCGGGAAACATTTTCAAAATTCGGTCGGTATGTGGAGCGCCCATATCCACATCGCAGAGGGCCACAATGTTGCATAAACCGGTGTCGTACAAAGCCCGGATGATTTCGCCACCCCGGTTACCAATTCCACAGCAAGCCAGGTTGACCCGCTCACCGGCATTGGCCAGTTTTGAAGCGGGACGAACAGCTCCACTAACGGATTGGGTGATGATTGTGGGAACGGCAACTGCTGCCGTTAACGCCAACGCATTTTTCAGAAACGAACGTCTTGAAGATTCATTGAATTTCATCGGTTGATTATTTTATTGATTTATAATGAGTTCTGCTTTTTTAAAGACATCGGAATAGCAAATGTAATGATTTTTAACGGCTGAAGGGGAGTCTTTCGCTGGTTTTCGATTATACTTCAGGCTTTTCTTCCGTTGAACAGGCTTGCTTTGCAGTTAGCAGTAAATGGATATCCGAATAGTCATCACAGATAGTATTCGCTAATCAACCCAAAAAAAAAGCCATCTGCTGATGGCTTCACGGCTTTGAGAAAAGCTTGCTTTTAGTCACTGTAAACATCGCCGCCGCTGGACTCGTTGATGTTCTTTTGGGTGGGATTGCCTTTGTACCGGATGTCGCCGCCACTGCTGGCGCTGGCTTTTAGGCTTTTGGTTGCATGCACTTCGGCATCGGATCCGCTGGACACACTGACGACGCAATGCTCGGCCACCAAGCCGCTACAGGAAATGTCAGCCCCACTCGACGAAGACGCTTCGAAATTCACGACCCTTCCGCTTAAGCTGGCATCGGAACCGCTGCTGGTATCCAGCCAAACGGACTCTGCAAGCAGTTCATCAATTTGGATATCAGCACCTGCGCTGACGGAAATTTTGAGCTCATTTAGTTTGAACGGATTTTGGGCTTCGACATCGGCTCCGGCAGAAACAGACAGGCTGGTGAGGTCATCAAAAGTGACATGAACACGGGAGCTTCGATTCCATTGGAAACCGAATGTCTTTTTCATATAAATATGCAGGACGCCATCATTCACTTCAGTCAAAATGGCGTCAATCACATCAGGATCAGCTTCGACCACGACTTTTTCCGAGCTTCCCTGAGTGAGATACAAATCGATGCCACTACTCACTGAAATTCCATGAAATGGGGCGGTGTTGCGATTTTGTTTTCCCGTTTTCTCTTGCGTAGCGTAAGCGGGAGCGGTAATCAGCAGGGCAAGTAGAAAAATCACGATTCCGCGAGCCTGTTTTTGTTTGGTCTTCATTTGTCTGGGTTTTTAAGTTCTTGATTATTGTTTGATGATATTCCCGCCTGACGATGTTTTAATATCGACCGACGATGGGTTTCCGGAGTAGTAGATGTGTCCGCCACTGGAAGCTTCTCCTTCAAAATCGCTGGTTGCCTCCAAATAAATGTGCGCTCCACTCGATACATCAGCCTTTCCGCTTTTGGCAACTAATTCGCCTGCTTTGAGGTGCGACCCCGATGAAGCGCTGTAGTCGGCATCGCCTGTCTTGCCATCCAGCTTTATTTGTGCGCCTGATGAAGTTTTGGCTTCCAGCTGCTGAGTGTTCAGGCTCAGATTTTGCTGGCTTCCCGAGCTCGCCTGGGTTGCGAAGTGCTTCAGCCGGAGCATGCCACTGGAGCTGACTTGCGATCCGGAGCTCGACTGCAACTCTTCCAAATCAATCAATTCCACTGTAATTAACAATTTACGTGATCGCTTGATGCGTCCGTCGGTAAAGATATTCAGCTCACCACGTTTTACTTCGGTGCGGATCACCTCATGCAGGTTTTCATCGGCCTCAACAGTCAGCAAATTTTTATCGGACTGCATTAGCAGCACTTTTAAGCCGGTGGAAACTTTCACTTTGTCAAACTCGCCAACATCACGATATTCGGTTGTCACGTTGCCATTTCCTTTGATTGACGGTCCCAGAAAGAAACATGAAGTCAGAGAGAATGAACAAACTAAAATGATTGAGAATAGAATGAGTTGCTTTTTCATACGATGTAGCATTTAATGGATTGACGCAGAATTTCAATTTTCGTTACACAAGTTAGGGAGCTTGTTGCAGACTGGCTGTTTTATTTCGTCGAACCGGTGAAAATTGTCGGTAAAGCCTGAAGGATTTTAACCCAACTTGAAAATTTACAATTGCAAAGTACTCTTATACCG
>SWCA01004834.1_pt1 | contig 19727 bp, 16 predicted proteins | sample 4692961 | NCBI WGS metagenome assembly SWCA01 (sample SAMN10267275, study PRJNA491770) | bioreactor metagenome | isolation source: DHS bioreactor inoculated with | place: Japan: off Shimokita Peninsula
TTAAGAAGAGGTGAGGAAACCGTACACGAAAAATGGGACTTGAACACTGGTATCCTTTCTGGCGATGCCATGTTAATTATGGCTTACCAATTGTTTGAGAATTATAGTCCAGACGTTTTTCAGGCTTTGGCCAGATTGTTCAGTAAAACAGCTTTGGAAGTCTGCGAAGGACAACAGTTTGATGTTGATTTTGAAACCAGGGACAATGTTACCATTCCCGAGTACCTAAAAATGATAGAATACAAAACAGCTGTTTTGGTTGGTGCAGCCATGAAAATGGGAGCCATAGTGGCTCAGGCCACAAAAGAAGACCAAGATATTATATATGAATTTGGTAAAAACTTAGGGATTGCCTTTCAATTACAAGACGATTACCTAGATGTGTTTGGGGATCCAAAAACCTTTGGAAAACAAGTTGGAGGCGATATTATTGAGAACAAAAAAACCTATTTGTATTTAAAGGCAGTGGAATTTTCTGAAGCAGATAAAAAAACCGAACTGCAACATTTATACAGCTTGAACACCACAGACCATTCCGAAAAAATAAAAACAGCCAAACAAATTTTTGTGTCCAGTGGTTCTGCAGAGGCTACCAAAAAAGCCATAGAGGCCTATACCAATAAAGCTTTTACGGTTTTAGACCACTTAAATGTGTCTGAAAAAAATAAATTAGGCCTTATAGCTTTTGGAAAGCAATTAATGGGTAGAAATGTGTAATGGCTTTAAAGCTATGGTTTTATGATGATGAAACAGTTAAAAACAACTCAAGAGATTTTGGATGCGTCCTTGCAACAGGATTTATACAATAAATTGGTCCAACAGCTAAACAAAGATTTTTTATATGCCAACATCGATTTGAGTTTTAACGAAGATGTCTTGCCATCTAGCCTAAAACTCATCTTGCACGAAACCATTTACAATTTAATTCAGGAAAAATTCATGGATTACCTAAACCTGCTTTATATTATAGATGTTCCAGAATACAAAGTAAAACAACTGGATGGTAGCGATGTGTTGGCACTTTCAGAACAGGTTACCTTTTTGCTGCTACAAAGAGAATGGCAAAAGGTGTGGTTTAAACAACAATATTCTTAAAAATACACACGTACAAATGGCATCCAAGGATCTGCATAAGTGCTTTTGGAATTGTCGTAAAGCACATCAAAACGTATGCCTATGGTGACGTTCCTGGCATGATAGCCAGCTCCAAGAAATAAGGAAGGGTACCAATAATTTTCGTTAGCAAAGCCTGTTCTGCTGTCCCAATCAATACTGACATTGTTTTCTTCAAATTCAGCAGAGATTTGAATCTCATTAATTGGATTAAAAAGTCCAATGATACTTCCTCCAATTATGGTGGATTTGTAATAATTTTTTTGAGAATTGTATGTGCCACTCAACCCAACCCCTAAAGCAAACTGTCGGTTAAATTGATAAATGGCACTGGGAGCCAAGGTGCCGCTAAAGAAATTGTTGCCAAAACTCAAACCAATACCACCTCCAAACCGAACATGATTCCAAAAATCACTTTTTTGACTGTAATTGTTTTCTTGTGCAAAAAGAGGTGCTGAAAACAAACAGATTAACAGCATAAGCATCCTGGATTCGTGTATAATAAGGGATTTTTTTTTCATAATAGGGTTTTTGGTTAAAATAGGTTGGATAAAAATAATAAAAGCATATCTAATTTTACTAAAAGTTGTACTTTTGTATTAATTTTATTTAAACGTTTTAGTTTTTCATTTTATATGGACAAATATTCCTTCTTAAATGCAGCACATACAGCTTACTTTGCTGAATTATACGACCAATATTTACAAAACCCAGATTCTGTAGAACCAAGTTGGAGAGCCTTCTTTCAAGGCTTCGATTTTGGAAGCGAAAGTTATGGTATGGTAGATCAGCCTGTAGAAGCTGCCTCCTGCGAACATGTTTCGGAAAGCCTTACCAAGGAATTTCAGGTAATCAAGCTTATAGATGGCTATAGGACAAGAGGGCATTTGTTTACAAAAACAAATCCGGTTAGAGAGCGTAGAAAATATGCTCCTACTTTGGAAATTGAGAATTTCGGCTTGTCTAAATCCGATTTAAACACGGTTTTTAGTGCAGGTGAAGTTATTGGGATTGGGTCTCAAACCCTTCAGGAAATCATCAACCACTTAGAGAAAATTTACTGCAGCTCCATAGGTGTTGAATATATGTACATTAGAAAACCTGAAGAAATAAAATGGATTCAAGACAAATTAAACATTAACGACAACCAGCCTAACTTTTCAGCAGAACAAAAAAAATACATCCTTAAAAAGCTAAACGAAGCTGTATCTTTTGAAAGTTTCTTGCACACCAAGTATGTTGGACAAAAACGCTTTTCATTGGAAGGAGGCGAGTCTTTAATTCCTGCATTGGATGTCTTAATTGAAAAAGCTTCAGAATATGATGTTAAGGAATTTGTGATGGGAATGGCACATCGTGGTCGTTTAAGTACCTTGACCAATATTTTTGGAAAATCGGCCAAGGATATTTTTAGCGAGTTTGAAGGCAAAGATTACGAACAGGAAGTGTTTGATGGGGACGTTAAATACCATTTGGGTTGGACTAGCGATAGAATAACAAATTCTGGAAAGAAAATTAACTTGAACATCGCTCCAAACCCATCGCACTTGGAAACCGTTGGTGCCGTAGTGGAAGGGATTGTTAGAGCCAAACAAGACGATAAATATGCTGAAAACCCATCACAGGTTTTACCAATTATCGTTCATGGAGATGCAGCAATAGCAGGTCAAGGCTTGGTGTACGAGATCATTCAAATGGCCCAATTGGATGGGTATAAAACCAATGGAACCATTCATATTGTGGTAAACAACCAAGTAGGATTTACAACCAACTATCTAGATGCTCGTTCCAGTACCTATTGTACAGATGTTGGCAAAGTAACCCTTTCGCCTGTTTTGCACGTTAATGCAGACGATGCAGAAGCTGTGGTTCACGCCATGTTGTTTGCCTTGGATTTTAGAATGCAGTTTAAACGCGATGTGTTTATAGATTTATTGGGTTATAGAAAATATGGCCATAACGAAGGGGATGAACCACGTTTTACACAACCTAAATTGTACAAAGCCATTGCAAAACATAAAAATCCAAGGGAGATTTATGCCGAAAAGCTAATTTCTCAAGGGATTGTTGATGAAGCTTATGTAAATAAGTTGGAAGAAGAATACAAAGCGACCTTAGAGGAAAAATTAGAAGACTCAAGAAAAGAAGACAAAACCGTTATTACGCCATTCATGCAAAACGAATGGGAAAATTATATAACGGTTGAAGAAGATAAAATGATGAAACCTGTAGATACCACCTTCCCTAAAGATGGTTTGGCTAAAATCGCCAAGGTGCTCTCATCATTACCAAAAGACAAAAAATTTATACGTAAAATATCCCGTTTGGTAGAGTCCAGACAAGATATGTTTAACGAAGATAAACTGGATTGGGCCATGGCAGAACATTTAGCTTATGGTTCTATTCTAGAAGAAGGATTTGATGTTAGAATCTCTGGACAAGATGTGGAAAGAGGAACCTTTTCCCACAGACACGCTGTGGTAAAAGTGGAGGACAGTGAAGAAGAAATTATATTGCACAATAATATCAGTGACAAACAAGGGAAATTCTTTATTTACAATTCCTTGCTGTCAGAATATGGTGTTTTAGGTTTTGATTATGGTTACGCTATGGCAAGTCCAAAAACACTTACCATTTGGGAAGCCCAATTTGGGGACTTCAGCAATGGCGCACAAATTATGATAGATCAATACATATCTGCAGCCGAAGATAAATGGAAACTTCAAAATGGTCTGGTCATGTTGTTGCCTCATGGTTATGAAGGCCAAGGAGCAGAACATTCTTCTGGTAGAATGGAGCGTTATCTTCAGCTTTGTGCTAAAGATAACATGTATGTGGCAGATTGTACTACACCTGCAAACATGTTCCATTTATTAAGAAGACAGGTAAAAGCTAAATTTAGAAAACCATTGATCGTGTTCACACCTAAAAGCTTGTTACGCCATCCTTTGGTTGTTTCCACAGTAGATGAATTTGCAAATGGTGGGTTTAAAATGTTAATTGATGATGAAAGAGCAAAAGCCGAGAGCATTAAAACCTTGGTATTTGTTACTGGAAAATTCTATTACGATTTACTTGAAGAACAAGAAAAATTAGGAAGGGAAGATATGGCCTTGGTGAGAATTGAACAATTGTTTCCACTTCCAGTAGATGATATTAGAGCCATTTTAAAGAAATACAAAAATGCCGAAGATGTGGTTTGGGCTCAAGAAGAACCTAGAAACATGGGAGCTTACAGTCATATGTTAATGCACCTGGACGAAGCCAAAACGTTTAGGGCAGCAACCAGAAGAGCTTACGGAGCTCCTGCAGCAGGAAGTACTGTGCGTTCTAAAAAACGTCATAAAGAAGTCATTGATTACGTGTTCGATAAAACAAAAAACAATCAACGTTAAATGAAAAAAAGCGTATTTATATTATTATTATTTATTACTCTAGGTTCTTTTTCGCAAGAACAGGAAAACTATAAAAAAGAAGTGTCAGAATTGGTGTCATTTTTTAATGAGCAAAATTATGATGCCCTATATAATATGTATAATTACGATATGAAAAAGGCTTTGCCTTTAACTAAAACAAAAACCTTTTTTGCAGATTTGAATAGTAGCTTGGGCAAAATCTCCAAGATTGAATTTAAAAATTTAAAAGAATTGGCCCATGTCTATAAAGTAACTTTTGCCTCAGAAGTGAGGGATATGTTGGTTTATTTAGATAAAAACAACAAAATAGGTGGCTTGCAAATAACTTATCACAAACCAGAAAACCTTCAGCTTATTGAGCGAAATACAACTAAAATGATATTGCCATTTCATGAAGAATGGTTTGTGTTTTGGGGAGGGACCACAGAAGATCAAAACTATCATGTAGCCCATGAAAACCAAAAATATGCTTACGATATCTTGATAATGAAAGATGGCGTATCCTTTACGGGAGACCCTAAAAACAATGAGAGTTACTTTGCTTTTGGAAAAGAGATTATAGCACCTTGCGATGCTAAAGTAGTAAAAGTGATCACAGGAGTAGAGGACAACATACCTGGAGAATTAAACCCTGAACAACTTACCGGAAACACCATTGTTTTAGAGACCAGCAACAAAGAATATATTTTGTTTGCACATTTAAAGCATCAATCCATAGTTGTAAGGGAAGGCCAATTTATAAGACAAGGAGCACTTTTGGCGCAATGTGGTAATTCTGGTAATACATCAGAGCCTCATTTGCATTTAAGTTTGCAAAACACCTTGGATATGAATATTGCCACAGGAGGAAAATTGTATTTTGAAAAGATTTTAGTCAATGGCGAATTACAGAGAGATTATCTGCCTGTTAAGGGAGATGTTGTTAAAAATATAGGAAGATAGTATTTTAAGAACTATAAACACAAATACAACAAACAGTTTAAAGATGTGTCTGAAGCTTTAAACTATTTATTACAAAAGGACAAAAAGAAATAGAACAAAAACAACGTAAGCAAATAGGTTACAAATAAAATTATCATTATGATTTTAGAAATGAAAGTTCCTTCACCAGGAGAATCAATTACAGAAGTAGAAATAGCAACTTGGTTGGTGCAAGATGGAGATTATGTAGAAAAAGACCAAGCCATTGCCGAGGTAGATAGCGATAAAGCAACACTGGAATTGCCAGCTGAAGCCAGTGGTACCATCACACTTAAGGCAGAAGAAGGTGATGCTGTTGCTGTTGGAGCAGTTGTATGTTTAATAGATACAAGTGCTTCGAAACCAGACGGAAGTTCTGCTCCTAAAAAGGAAGACACAAAACAGGAAGCTCCTAAAAAGGAGGAGGCCCCAAAAAAGGAAGTTGCTGTCACCTCTAGCACAGCAGAGACCTCTTCAGAAACCAAAACCTATGCTACTGGAACTGCAAGTCCAGCTGCAAAAAAGATTTTAGCCGAAAAAGGCATGGACGCCTCAAGTATTTCTGGTACAGGAAAAGATGGTCGTGTTACAAAAGAAGATGCTGTAAAAGCAGTACCATCTATGGGAACACCAACGGGTGGATCCAGAGGAACTTCAAGAAGTAGAATGTCTATGTTACGTCGTAAAGTTGCAGAACGCTTGGTTGAAGCCAAAAATACAACAGCCATGTTGACCACTTTTAATGAGGTAGACATGTCTCCAATTTTTGCTTTGAGAAACGAGTATAAAGACACGTTTAAAAACAAACACGGAGTTGGATTGGGCTTTATGTCTTTCTTCACCTTGGCTGTGGTGAGAGCCTTGAAAATGTATCCTGCCGTAAACTCAATGATAGATGGAAATGAAATGATTTCTTACGATTTTGTGGATGTTTCCATAGCCGTTTCCGGACCTAAGGGCTTAATGGTTCCTGTAATAAGAAATGCCGAAAACCTAACTTTTAGAGGCGTAGAGTCTGAAGTGAAACGTTTGGCTATTCGCGCACGCGACGGACAAATAACTGTAGATGAAATGACAGGTGGAACCTTTACCATTTCCAATGGAGGTGTTTTTGGAAGTATGTTATCCACTCCAATCATCAACCCACCACAAAGCGGTATATTGGGCATGCATAATATTGTGGAACGTCCAGTGGCCATAGATGGTAAAGTGGAAATAAGACCAATTATGTTCGTGGCTTTATCTTACGACCATAGAATTATAGACGGTAAAGAATCTGTAGGGTTTTTGGTTGCCGTTAAAGAAGCTCTGGAAAACCCAACAGAGTTGTTAATGAACAACGATATTAAAAAAGCACTGGAATTATAACCAGAGATATTTGTCTGTTTATAGGAAATAGCTGAAACTTTAAAAAATAAGTCTCAGAAGTTTAAAAATAAGGAAGCGCAATCTAAAAATTAGATTGCGCTTTTATCTTGAAAATAACTAACTAAAAAAAATTAACAAGAATATTAATGGAAATAACCGTTACAACAACAATAACCAATCCAATTATAAAAAATTTGTTGATAGAATTATACTCATCATCCATGACTTAAAAATTTTGATTAAGGGACTTCTTTTAATCTTTAAGAGGAAATAAAACCCTGTGCATTTTAAACACAGAGTTTTATGAATTTTCCCTTAAAGGTAATTGATTAATAGCGATGTAAATATCTTAATAATCTGAATGTCAAACAATACGTAACGTTACGTATTTTTATTAGTTAAAGTATATAAACGAAGAAAGCTCCAGACAAATACATTTATCTAGAGCTTTCATAATTCTCCCTAAGAACTAATTAATAGCAAAGCAAATATCGGGATTAAAAGCACATCAAACAATACGTAACGTTACGTATATTTCATTCTAAAAGAGTTTGATTTTCTTTAGCCCAGATTAAAAGACTGTTTTGAATAGGAGCAAGATTAAGCTTTTTAATAATATGGCTTTTGTGTTTTTCTACAGTTCGATTAGATATAAACATCAAGTCTCCAATCTCTTTGGCTGTTTTATTTTGAGCAATATGTTTTAGTACCTCTTTCTCTGTTGGAGTTAAGGTTTCTAATTCTTTGGGTGTGCTTTCAACTTCTAAATAAGACAATAATTCTGGACTAAAATATGGGATGTCTTTGGATACAGTATCAATACATTGCTCTATTTCTGTAAGTGCAAATTCTTTTAAAACATACCCATAAACACCTAGGGACTTTGCTTGCTTGTAAATGGCCTCATCTTTTTCAAAAGTAATAAGGACAATCTTGGTTTGATAGTTTAAGGCTTTGCATTTTTCGGCAATTTCCAAACCTGTATAATATGGCATCTGGATATCTAAAATCGCAATCTCTGGTTTATGGGTTTCAATAAGTTCCAATGCATCTTTGCCGTTTACTGCACTGGCCAATACATTGTATTTTTTTTCCAGGAGAAAATCATTCAATCCTTTAAGGATTAATGGATGGTCGTCTGCTATTATAATGGAAGACTGCATAGGTTTTTAAATAGTAGAAATAGTTATTAAATATAAGTTTTTTTGTTAAAAAGACAGAACGGATTTATAGTTTTAGGTATAAATACTTTTTTTCATAATCAATAATGCCTTTTCCTTTTTTTAAGATATCTGCTCCTATAATGCCATCCACAGGTTGGGAATTATGTGTTGTTAAGGCTGTATTGACATGGGTTAGATTAAATAAAACAAGTGCCACTTTATCTTTTTTCCACCTCCCAATTTTCAAATTGTTTTTTTGTGATATTTGGGTAAGCATGTCTGTGGCTCCAGCTCCAGCTGCTTTAATTTCAGAATCCTTGGCTTTAAGCTTAAAGGTTTTAACAGCCTCAAAGCCCACACAAGAACTGGATGCTCCTGTATCTAAAATAAACAATCCCTTTACGCCATTAATGGTGGCTTTTATTTCAAAATGATTGGTTTTTGTTAGCTTGAGCTTAATTTTTGTATAGCCTTTTGCCAAAAGAAAGTCTTTAAGGTTTAAATGCGACAGGTCACTCATAATCATTTTTGTTTTTTGACGTATAAAAATACAACAATAATAACAGTTAGTGCAGCAAAAAAATAATAAAGCATATAAGGGGTTTCTTTTTTAAAATCAATGGGATTGCCATAGTACACAAAGGCGCTCCAATAATATGGTGATTTTTTTACGTTGCTAATAGATGTGTCTTTTAAATAGGATAGTTTGGATTGTCTGTTGGCCACTGAAGCAGAAGCAGTTTTTTTATAGTTTTTGTAAAACAAAGACATCATATTTGCCGTAGAGGCATCGTTGATTTGCCATAGGGAAAACAAAATGTTTTTGGCACCAGCATATTGAAATCCCCTGGCAATGCTCATGGCTCCTTCGCCTTTTTGCAACTTGCCAATTCCTGTTTCGCAGGCACTCAAAACCACCAATTCGGGATGGATATTCAAACTGTACAATTCGTTTAAAAGCATGGGCTCGTCGTAAAACGCCATAGAAGCTGGGTTTATGAAATCGCCACTACTTGCATGTGTAGAGATATGCAAGATGTTATGGTTTGATGCAGATTTTAAAAAATTGTTTTTGGTGGCTTCGGAATTAAAAAACATGGTAGCATCCATTTCTTTTTCTATGGCTTTGGCTTCATCCAAAGAGTAGCTAAGTGGCTGATTGCTGTTTTTGAATACAGGGAAAATACCTAAAACCTTAGAGTTTTTTGGCACTTCAGGTGTTTCTAAATAAAATGTCAAACTAGAATTGTAAACTACCTGTTGTTTGGTCACCAAAAACGGCATTTTCGAAAAATTGAAGCTGGTTGTCTCTTCTGTCAGTAAGGCTTCAAATGGCATGAAGTTTAACAAGCCATCTGGAATAATAATGAGGTTTTTCGCCGTAATGGTTTCATTTAAATGTAAAAATCGATACATGTTAAAAGCTTGGTTGGTGAAATCCTGGATGTTGTTGTTGATGGCTGAAGCCGTATCGAATAAATGAATGAAATCTGTAAGGGATTTTTTAGAACCTTCCTCTAATGTCATTTTTAAGAAAGCCGTGTTTTTTTCTGATATGATGAACTGATAAATAGCACGTTCACCATAAAAATAAATAACGATGTTTGCCTGATCCAATGCAAGTTGTTTTTGGATTTTAGGGACATCTACAGCTTGTGTTTCCTCAGGATATGTGGCGTCAATGTGTTGTTGTAGGGTTTTTAAAGCCATGCTTGTATCCAAAAGTTGCTTGTTTAAACTATCGTTTGCCGTTGCTTGGTAACCTAATTGCGTTTTTATCAACACACTGGTTAATTGTTCTTGTGTTACAAGAAGTTGCTGTTCTTTTAACAATAAAGTATCTGTTGGATGTTTCTCCAGAAGCGTTTTTTTTCGGGATACATCCTTTAAAACATAAGCTTTATGGGTTTCGGCATATTGTAAGGCTCGCGTAAAAAGTTCTATGTTTGAATGGGTTTGATAGCTTTCAAAAAGTAAGTCTATACAATGTTCGCTACGTTTTCTGTTACTAACTTGATTGGTGATTATAGATTCTTGTGATGTTAGGTTTTCTATTAACAATCCGGATACATAAAAGCTCAAATCGTAATAGGCCAAAGCCTTTTCGGAGCTATTTTGTAATCTCGCCAGCAAATCAAAAATATCTATAAAGGTGTTTTCTGCATATAGATGTGTTTTTTCAGGAATGGATTTTCGTTTTAAATTGGGCAGTAAGGTGTGTAATGCCGATTGTAAATTTTGATTGGCTTCCTCAAAATCACTCAATAGATAATGTAATTGGGCTTTTTTAACAAAATGCTTAGCAATGTCCCTGTTGGTTAACGAATCCTTTTTTTGAAATATTTCAGAAAGATTCAAATGTTTTAAAGCCAATTCATAATTCCCTTTTTTCAATGCCAATTCGTATTCCAGTTGCTGTTTGTTGAACATACCTTTAGAATTAGGAAAAATGACATCATTATCTAAATTATTGTTGATAGAGGTGTTTAACGCAATTAAACTAGAGGCTTTAAGCGCGTTTAATTTGTCTTTTTGTTTGGTTTCTATATTTGAAATGTGCTTGGTTTTATCTATCAAATCCAAAACCGATTGGTGCATGCCACGCGTTTGATAAAGCACAGAAAGATTTATGATTCCCGCAATGTACTGGGTATTGTTTTTGTTTTCTTTGGCTAAAGAAAGGTATTGTTTTATGGTGTTTTCGGCATCTGTATAATTGTTGGTTTTGGTGTATAAATTCCCCAAAGGTTTTAGGCAATACTCGATTATATCGTAATCGGAAATACTTGAAAGCCGGTTATCGTTATAACGCTTCCATGCAGTTTCGTAGGTGGAAATTGCCAGATGGAACCTGTTTATATCTTTTAGATAATAGGCCTTGTTGCAAAGTAAAAATACAAATGCCAAGTGTTCGTCTTTTGTTGAAACTTGCGACTTAAAGGTTGCTTCCTGTTTACTTAATGTTTCAAGGGACTGTAGGTTTTTATTGGTTATAAAGGTTTCGGTAGCCGTGTAAATGGATTCTTCCAAATGTTGTGAAAAGGAAAGATGGCAAATCATGAACATCAATAATCCGTACCATGTTTTTTTCATAGGAAGCTGTTTCACATAGGTTTTTTAAAATTTCCAAATGGCGTAGAATTGCCAATAACTAAAATCCTGTTTAAAATTCAGGACATATCGTGCGCCAATACTTGGGCCAATTCTAGCAAATCCAGCAGTAACATCTACTAACAAGCCTGTTCTAAAATTGGTAAAGCCGTTTTTGTTCTCGTTGGAATAGGTAGCGCTGTTCATTAAAAAATTGTCAGTGACACCTTCAAACTGTTCTACCAAAACGTTTTGGGTTTGTTTTTCGCTTAAGCTAAACATGCCTTGCAATCCTGCGCCAACGCCTATGTAGTTATTTATGTTGTAACGCACAAGAACAGGGATTTCCCAGTCCACATTGCGATAGCTGTTATTGGTTGTGGTGCGTTGTAAAAACAGAAAGCCTTGCCCGCTGTCAACCAATTCATCGGTTGTTTCAGTGTCATCACTGTATTTGTGAAAACTGTTCAATAGCTCCACTTGCCAATACCATCTGTAGGATTTATAGGGCGAGATGGTGGCACCAAGAAAGTAACTTTCGGAGTTTTTTAGATCTGGGAAAGCATTATAGCCCACTTTGGCTCCTATGGAAATGCCAGGAGCAAACCTGGTTGTGGAATAATTGGTGATGATGGGTTCGTTTTTATCAAAGATAATGGCTGTCCTGCTTTTGGTTTTTTGTTTATGAAAATCCTTGGCAAACTTAATATGGTATGTAACAAAGCCTTTGGTGGAATCGTATTCCTTCACATTTTTTTGTTCACTACCTGGTAAGTATATGTTTTTAAAGGTGAAAATGGCTTGGGTATCTGTAAAGGTGGTATCCAAACAACTGTAATTCACCTCTTCTTTTGGGCAGATGTCACATTTGGGATACATGTCTGTAACCTCAATAGTCGATTTGTCCAACATGTCTGGAATATCGGTTTCCAAACGAATGGTTCTTGCTGGTCCTTCACCATTATTTTGAAATTTGATTTTATACTTTAAGGTTTTAAAACGTACCGTTCGATAACTCATAAACGTACCATTGCTGGCCATCCTGTTGGGATCGTGAGAGGTTACAATTTCCATCTCCATGTCCTTTACCTTGTGGTTGTCAAAATTAACATCTGGCACATACACACCACGTATGGAAATAATGGCACTTGTGTCCTTGAGCATTTCTGGAGGTGTTTTTAGGGTAAAAAACAAATGGCGCTCTTCATTGGGTTTTAAATTGTTGAATTCAAATTGCTCGTAGTTCCTGTAATAAGATTTCGATTCTTCCAAGGTTAATGGTAAATTGGTTTTTATGGTGGAATCCTGTGGTTTGGCTTTTAGGTTTAAAACATCTTTTTCAGCTGAAGCCAATAAGGAATATTCAAAATCATCTATGGCATTTGTGTAAACAAAATTGGCTTTTGGAGTGCGTTTTTCGTTGTGGTAAGCTCTTATGTCTTCCATTATAAAGTTGTCTGCTTTGTATTTATGTTCGTTGTAAAAGAGGAACAGTTTACCGTTTGTGGTATCATTCAAGTAGTTTTTATAGCTCATAATCACAACAATGTCTTCTTCTGGCATCGGTTCCCTGTTGCGTTGAAGCATGAAATCTTCGGTCATGGAAGCACTGTCGTTTGTTGAAGTATCAGCTTGGGTAACCGTTATTTTTTTTGGTCTGGAACTAGGTGGTTTTCCAGTGTCGTAATGATTGGTGGCCCAAAGCTTCACTTCGTAATCGCCAGGACTTTTATAGCTGTGTTTCGGGTTTTTTTCCTTGCTGTAAGTGCCATCGTCAAATTCCCAATAATAGGTATAAAACGCTTTTGGAGCACCAGCAATTTGTTCTAGGGTTGGGGTTTCCGGTGAAAATTGAATGGCATCCCCTTCTACTTGATGAATTATCGTTGCCACACGTGGAATACTATCTTGAGAGCGTGCTTTTTGCGCAGAAAGCCATTGAAAACAACAGCATAAAAGAATAAAAGTAAAAAATGATCTCATGATAAATTCAATTAGGTTCTTGCTAAAATACAAAAAGCGATGGTCTTTACAACCATCGCTTTTCTTTAGGTTAAATTAGGGTAGATTATTGATAATAACTGTCAGTTCTGATTCTGTAGCTGTATCTGTTTCGTTGAATGAAAAACCAATTATATCGTTTTCTGCAATGGTAACGGACTTTACAGCATATCTCCAGTTGCCATTTTCTTCGGTTACAAATATTAAATGACATTCCAGTCCAATTGGTATTTGGCCATAGTGTTCACTAAACAATCCAGATTCAGGATCGTAGGTGTCTAAATGTGCCAGTCCGGAATCTTCACCATCGTAGGACAGGTACACAGCACTATTGGTGTTGTTGTATCCTTCTGGAACTTCCACATTAATGGTGGTTTTTGGTCTAGGATCGTTATAGAACCTGTCTATGTTTGTCCAGCCAAAGTCATTAAAAAAGGCATAGTATTCCGTACCTTCAACAAACACCCCGTTTTCGCCTTGACCAGCTGGATCGTCTTCCATTTCATCCCAAGTAAGATCTCCGTTTTCATCTATAACACCTGTCCAAAGAATCATGCTGTTGTCTGGAGCTCCTGTAAGACCAGCAGGTACATTTAGCTGTAAAGGGCAGTTGGTTTCCAAAGGAACTCCATCTTGTGTGGCTTCCAGAAAAAATTCGCCTCCTGTAATTAAAAGTGCTTTGTCTCCATTAGGCATCAAACCCATGGTTGGTTTGTTTGTGGTTAACATATTGCCTTTTTCAAATACTTCAACATATTCTAAATCTACCGTTCCAGAAACAGCATTGCCGTTTTTTGTTAAACAGTTTCCGTTTATTGAAATCGTTACCCCATTGTCCGAGGTTAAGGAAATAAGGCCATCGTCTGCATTAAATTGAAAATGTTGCGTTACGTTTTCCAAGGCTTGCTCTCTAATATTGGCAAACTCTTGAGCTGACGGTCTATCTGGAGCTGGAACATAATCAACATCGTCGTTGGTATCACAACTTGAAAATAATAAGCTTACCATTAGAAGGGTTCCAAGAAGCTTTTTGGTGTTTTTGTTCACATTTTTAATAAATTTAAAATTGTGACTTTGCATTGTTGTTTTCATAATTAAATAGGATTTAAATTGTTATTCATGTTTATATAATTAGGGCAATTGTTTTGTTACCCTATTTTTTGATTTTTTTTAGACCTTTCATAAATTTGAAGAGTATTTGCTGTCAAATTATTTTTAAGTTGACTTTGGTTTCAAAAAGACACTTTAAAAAACCACAAACCTGAAGACGGAGTTTTTAATAAACTTTAAAGCCTAAAGGAATATAAGGCTGGGCAAAATCTTGGACTGGGCCACCAGAGCCATAGAAATTTGAACTTAAAAACTCAACACTTCCCTGACCAATAGGATATGGAACGTTGGAATAATCTGCTTTTCGCAACACACGCCCTATGGTTTCGTTTAATGCAGAATAGTTGTTTATGGTGCGTACAACTTTTATAATATCTCCAGCATTTACAGGAATTGGAGTTATGTTTTGATAATCCAGTTGTGCTTGAGAAAAGGTATGCAATCCAGAATACGAAGTGTTTGAGGTTTCATTTATTACCTCCATGATGTAATCTCCTGTCCAAGTACTTGGATTTTGGTATCCAATACTGCAAATTTCTCCAATGGCATTAATTCTTATACGGTATTCATGCGTTTCTAGGTCCATATATTCCGGTAAATCATCATAACCGTTTGAAGAAGAAAAAACATTGGTAATGATAGAGCTTACATAGGTGTTTTCGCAAACATTGTTTGTAGCGTCATCGTCGCTATCGCAAGATGAAAAAGTAAATAAACTTATAAGTGCTAGACATGCAATATTTTTTAATTGTTTCATAATGTATTGTTTTAAGGGTTAATTTGTTTTTACACCTTTATATCAATACCATAATTATTTTGTTACCCTATTTTTTTGTTTTTTTATTAAAGCACCTTTAGTTACTGGTTGATTTATATTAAAAAAAAGACCCTTCAAATACATGAAGAGTCCCTTTTCACTGAATTGGTTTTTACCATTCAGTTCCTGATTAATAGCAATCTTTATTTCTTTACTCGGGCTTTTTTTCTTGGAGTTCCTTTAACAACACCACTAATAATCACTTTTGAAGTAACAATCTCGCCTTTGGCAATAAGTTGGATCATTCTGTTGGCATCGTCTTCAGAAGAAGAAAATCCTTTAGCATAGCCATAGGTGCTTTCTACTTCCCAAAAATACAATCTGTTACTGTTGTCTTCGGCTTCATAATTAAGCATATAAAAGCTTTCAATTTTTTTCTCAAGAACCACCTCGCCTGCACTAACTAATGCAATCATTTTATTGGCGTGCTCTAAATTTAATGAGGTTCCTGAATACGTACTTTTGTTGGTTGTTACATTCCAGTCGAATACCTGAACCATGTTTTCTTTAGAAATTGTTACCACTTCATTAAAAGTGTTGAGGATCTTGTTGTTTTCAGTAGCGTTGATACATAATATGGAAAAGGCTACCATTGCGATACTTAATATTGATTTTTTCATGACTTAAAAATTTAATGGATTAATTAATTTTTTGTTTGTATGGCTTTTTCTGCCCTTACAACCTGATATCAAAACCTTTTTGAAATTGTTACCCATAAATCTGAAACTTTTTTTACTTTAGTAGAAAATACAAGGGTTCATGAGCCATAAAAAAAATCACGAAGACCAAAAATATATCGATGGATTGGTTCAAAACAATGCGTTTGTTATTCAAACCATTTACGATAAGTTTGCCCCAAAGGTTATAAACTACATCAAACAGAACAGTGGCGATGTTGCCAATGCCAAAGATGTTATCCAGGAAACCATTATTACCATTTACCATCAAGCAACCGAAAAAGGTCTGCAACTAACTTGTCCGTTCGACGCGTATTTTTTCTTGTTATGTAAACGCAAATGGCTGAACCAGTTAAAAAAAAGAGGCAAAAAAGAGGTAACAATTAACGAAGAGGTGCTATCTAAGGATGACGACGCTCAAGAACTGGCTTTTGAAACCAGCTTATTTGAACAGCAACACAGTTTGTTTAAGGACATGTTTCAAAAATTGGGTCAAGCCTGTAAAGACTTGCTGACAGCCACTTTTAAAATAAAATCCATGGAAAAAGTTGCCGAAAGCCTAGGCGTAACCTATGCCTATGCCAGAAAAAAGAAGTCCTTATGTATAGGGAAACTCACCAAAATGGTTCAAGAGTCACCACGTTATAAAAACCTAAAACCGTAACCATGCAAGACCAAGATTTTATATTATTTGAAGACTACCTTTCGGGACATTTGTCTTTAGAAGAGAAACAGGCTTTTGAAACAAGATTGGAAAGTGATGCCCCTTTTAACAAAGCTTTTGAAGCCTATAAGGAAACTTCTGGTTTTTTGGAACATCATATTAAAAACACAGCAGGGACCGAAGCTTTCAAAGCCAATTTAGAACGTGTTTCATCTGCTTATTTTAACAAACAAGTACCTTCAAAAACCAAACGGATGAACCCTTGGTATTACTCTATGGCAGCTGCAGCTATTTTGGCCATTGGGTTTTTTATAGCACAACAATTTTCAAGTCCTGTTTACGATGATTTTGCCAATTACGGAACCATCAGTTTAACGGTTAGAGGGACACAAAACAATTTAACAACCAAAGCAGAAACAGCCTTTAACAACCATAATTACAAAGATGCTGAAAGATATTTTTTAGACATGTTGGAAACAGACAAAGACAATATAGAATTACAGCTTTACAGAGCCGTGTCCTTAGTTGAACTGAATAAGTACGACGAAGCAGATAAACTCTACAACAACATCATACAAACCCCTTCGGTTTATAAAAACAAAGCCATTTGGTATTTGGCATTGAGTAAATTAAAGCAAGGAGACGAAGAGGCTTGTGTGAATGTGTTAAAAACCCTTCCCGAAGAAGCAGAAGATTACCAACAGGCGCAAGAACTCATTAAAAAACTGGATTGAAAAGAGGCACAAAGTTGTTTAAAAAGTTATTCCAAAGAGATGGATCGCTTTAAAGGAATGCATCCCATAGTGCGCAGTTGCTATGGGTTTTTTATAAGCAATATCCAAACAGACCTGACAATCAGGAAATTTCGGGATAAAACCTAATAGGTTTAAAGTTTTCAATATTTCAGTATAAAACACGAAAAGTCCTTAAGGTTATTTGTGAAAGAACCCATACTTTTGCAACATGATAATAACCGATACACATACCCATTTATACAGCGAAGCGTTTGCTGATGACAGAAATGAGATGATACAAAGAGCCATAGATGCTGGCGTATCGCGTTTTTTTATTCCAGCCATAGATTCTACATATACAGAAGCCATGTTACAATTGGAAAAAGACTTTCCACTACATGTGTTTTTAATGATGGGGCTGCATCCAACTTCGGTAAAGGAAAATTATCAGGAGGAATTGGCTCTAGTAGAAGCTCTGTTGGCCAAACGTGACTTTTATGCCATAGGCGAAATAGGGATCGATTTGTACTGGGACACATCCACATTGGAGATTCAAAAGAAAGCCTTTAAGCATCAAATCCAATTGGCCAAGAAATACAAACTACCCATTGTAATACATTGTCGCGATGCCTTCGATGACATTTTTGAAGTTCTGGAAGAAGAGAAAAGCGATGATTTATTTGGTATTTTCCATTGTTTCACAGGAACTTTGGAACAGGCCAAACGTGCCATTTCCTTTAACATGAAATTGGGCATAGGAGGTGTGGTCACTTTTAAAAACGGAAAAATAGACCAATTTCTCAATCTCATAGATTTAAAACATATTGTTTTGGAAACCGATTCGCCTTATTTGGCGCCAAAACCTTATCGAGGCAAACGCAATGAAAGCAGTTACATAATTAAGGTATTGGAAAAACTATCGGAACTTTATGCCTTGCCTCAAGTAAAAATTGCCGAAATTACCACTCAAAATTCTAAAGACATCTTTAAAATATAGTATGGAAGCGAACCACCCTAACATTCTTTTAATCTACACAGGAGGTACCATTGGGATGATAAAAAACCCAAACACAGGGGAATTGAAGTCCTTCGATTTTAATAATTTGTTAAAACGTATTCCGGAATTAAAGTTGTTGAGTTGCAAAATTTCTACCGTTTCTTTTGAAGAACCTATAGATTCTTCCAACATGAACCCAGAATACTGGTTGCAAATGGCAGAAATTATTGAAGAAAACTACAATGCCTTTGATGGTTTTGTGGTGCTTCACGGAAGTGATACCATGAGCTATACAGCCTCTGCCTTAAGTTTTATGCTGGAAAATTTAGCAAAACCGGTAATTTTAACAGGATCCCAATTGCCCATTGGGGATTTACGTACAGATGCCAAGGAAAACCTGATTACCACCATTCAAATGGCATCTTTAAGAAAAAACAACAAACCGGTTATTAGGGAAGTAGGCTTGTATTTTGAATACAAATTATATAGGGGCAACCGGACCACTAAAATAAATGCCGAGCATTTTGAAGCGTTCGAGTCATTAAATTACCCACATTTAGCAGAATCTGGGGTTCATATTAAAATAAACAAGGAGGCCTTGTTTGTACCCAATACCAAAAAAAAGTTGGTAGTCCACAAAACATTGGATACCAATATTGCACTTATAAAACTATTTCCAGGCATATCAAAAACCATTTTGGAGGCAATAATCAATAATCCCAGTTTAAAAGGTATAATTTTGGAAACCTATGGAGCGGGAAATGCCACTACAGAACCTTGGTTCATTACTTTAATAGATCGGGCCATAAAAAGAGGGCTTCAAGTAGTAAATGTCACACAATGTTCTGGAGGGAGTGTCAATATGGGACAGTATGAAACCAGTTCAGAGTTAAAAAAAATAGGGGTAATTTCCGGAAAAGACATCACAACAGAGGCAGCCATAGTAAAATTAATGTATTTATTGGGAGAAAAAATTTCGGCTAACACCTTCAAAACCATATTTGAAACATCATTAAGAGGAGAATTGTCTTAAAATTAACTTCCAAAATTTTTAGCTTTCAAAAGTTTTTTTGTTATTTGCCTATCGTATTATTGAATAATATAACTAGAGAGGTGGCCGAGTGGTCGAAGGCGCACGCCTGGAAAGTGTGTATACCCCAAAAGGGTATCGAGGGTTCGAATCCCTTCCTCTCTGCTGTTATTTTTATTTTTTAATCGTATTTTTTTTATATCTTTAACACTTTAACTAATAAAATTAAGAACAAGAACAATGAAAAGATTATTTTCTATTCTAGCCATTACCGGGATGATGGCTTTCGGAACTGTTAATGCAAATACAACTGCAAACATAACAGCATCAATAGCAGCAACCGTTGCTAGTGTATCACAAGATGAAGCTGCTACAGATGAGGCAGCAACTGAAAATCTTGGATTTCACCAAGAACTTAAAAAACGTTTTATAGAAGGTGGACCAGGTTTTATGGGGATCGTTCTATTGTGTTTAATTCTTGGTTTAGCAATTGCTATTGAAAGAATTATCTTTTTAAACCTATCTACTACAAATACTAAAAAATTAACTCAAGACGTAGAAGAAGCATTACAATCTGGTGGTGTTGA
>SWCA01008766.1_pt1 | contig 19704 bp, 13 predicted proteins | sample 4692961 | NCBI WGS metagenome assembly SWCA01 (sample SAMN10267275, study PRJNA491770) | bioreactor metagenome | isolation source: DHS bioreactor inoculated with | place: Japan: off Shimokita Peninsula
ACATGACTGTTGAGTATTACAGTGACCTCTTCAGGGCAATAAAAGAACAATTCAACATCGAACTCCACAGTTTATCACCAGTAGAAGTGTATCACGCTGCTAAAGCATCCAATGTAACCACTGAAGAAGCACTGGCTTCTTTTAAAGATGCCGGGCTGGACACCTTAACTGGAGCTTCAGCCGAGATACTGGTGGATAGTGTCCGGGCTAAACTCTGCCCCAATAAGGTTTCAACCCAGGAATGGGTGGATATCATCACTGAAGCCCATCAGCTAGGGATACCCAGCACGTCTACCATTATGTACGGTAGTATAGAATCCTGGGAAGATCGTATAGACCACCTATTCATACTGAGGGATATTCAGCAGGAGACTGGTGGTTTCACTGAACTGGTACCCATGACCTTTCTTGGGGAAAACAACCTCATGGGGCAGGAATCCAATGGTGCCAGTGGACTGGATGACCTGAAACTACATGCCCTGGCCAGGATAATCCTGGGAAAAGATATACCCAATATTCAGGCATCCTGGATTAAAATTGGAACCCGAATGGCTCAAATGGCCCTCTGCTGCGGTGCCAATGACTTGGGTGGTACCATGATGGAAGATCTCATTTCCATAGCTGCTGGTTCAGCCCACGGAGAATACCTCTCACGGAAGGAGATGCACCAAGTCATTGAAGGAATTGGCAGAATACCAGCAGAAAGAAACACCCGTTATGAACGGGTACACTAATTCCCTCCTTTTAAAAATGAACGCTTACTTTAAATATTGTATAACATCCAATTCTTTTTTTAAATCTTCCAGTTACCATCAATCAAGGGAAATAATTATTTATCTTAATTCACATATCCCTTGTTTATGCACCGGGAAAGTATTTACAAACGATATAAACCAGAATTTACTCCTAATAAAGAAAATAACGAAAATGCTTACTGGTTTCTTTTTAATTCAAATGAATTACTGGTAGAAATGGGTAAAATACCTGAGATTCCTTACACCAAGAGTTTAGAAGAACTGAAGATTAATCCCATAAGATTACAATATCTAGGTACCTTCAATGGTCATCCCTGCTACTCTGGAGAGTTACCCTCCGAAATTCAAGTTCCTAGGGGAATGGCTTTTAAGGATCTACGTTCACTTTATGATATTATAGAAGAAGATCTGTATCTTTTAGCAGGACGTGCGTCCCAGATAGTAAATTGGGACCGTACTCATCAGTTCTGCGGCCAGTGCGGAGCGCCAACCATTACTAAAGATGATGAGATGGCTAAGTTATGCCCGGAATGTGGTTTCACCAGTTTCACCCGCCTATCACCCGCAGTGATCACTGCAATCATCAAGGATGGTAAACTACTCATGGCCCTGCACACCCGCACTTCTGGAAATATGTACGGACTTATTGCTGGTTTTGTGGAACCTGGTGAGACCTTAACTGAAGCCGTCCAACGGGAGACCATGGAAGAAGTGGGTTTGAAGGTGAAGAATATAGAATACTTCGGAAGCCAACCCTGGCCCTACCCCCATTCGCTGATGATCGGTTTTACTGCAGATTATGATAGTGGTGAGATAGAAGTGGATGGTAAAGAGATAATTGATGCTAAATGGTTTGATTCTGACCAACTCCCCCAGGTTCCATCAAGGATGAGCATTGCCGGGGAACTTATCCAGTGGTATCTTGAAAATTATTCAATCTAAAACCTTATCCATTTTCAATAATAATTAGAAACTGGACAGTTCTGTTAAAAATAAATGGAATATATAATACTTGGATGAAAATGAATCCTTAAAAAAAGGTTGCAGTAAAATAATAGTACCTACAAGATTTATATGTTAAAATTAACAATATTGCATATAATGAAGTTATAGATTATGTGAAATCAGGGTTTTAGTGGTGAATAGAATGGCTGGGGAGACAATTCTAGTAGTTGAAGACGAGGGAATCAGTGCCATTGAAATACAGGAATCATTGGAATCTCTGGGTTATCAGGTGCCTTCCACGGCCAAAACAGGAAACGAAGCAATACAGATAGCATTCGACATTAAGCCCGATTTAGTTCTTATGGATATCACTTTAAAGGGAGAAATGGATGGGATAGACGCTGCTATCATTATTAAAAGTTTCATTGATGTTCCCCTCATCTACTTAACTGCACTGGACGATACGGAAACCTTTAACCGGATGATTGAAACCAACGCCAGCGCATACCTAATCAAACCCATTGAAGAAGCGGAATTACGTAACAACGTCCAATTAGCATTAAAAAATCATCAAACCAGACAAAAAGAACTTGATGATGAAAAAAAGGCGGGTTTAAAAGATGTTCAGATATTCATGCGTAGTGTTCTTCCGGAACTGGTGGGAAACATGCACATCCCGGAAAGAAGTGTTTTTCTTTCTCGTTTCATGAGATTGTTCGAACAAAATATGAAGCCCTTATTCTTCCAGTACATCAAGGACAACAGTCAGGAACCCTATGATCAACTAAATGATGAAGAGAAAATGAGACTGTATCTCTCCTGGATTTCCCACCTATATGAAAACCTGGGTTTTAAGGTATTAACTCGTGTTAAGGTAAATAATGGAATGATGACCGTTAAAAAATGTTCATGGTCTCCAGGTAGGCCAAATGATGTTTTTTTATGCCTTATCTGCCAGGGAATTATGCGATTAACCTATTCCTGGACCAAATTACCGGGAAGAGTTAAGGAAGAACCCACCACTGGTGTCCTGCAATCAGTGTGCAAGTTCGATTATGATATGGGATGATATTACCCCCCCCCTAAAAAATAATTCAATTTTATTCTAAATTTAGGTGTTGACCCTTTTATGTGTTGATGTTTTTGTGGTATGGGAATGTTAGTAATTCTTCCAGGGTCCAGATATGGTCTGTGATTCCTACGGACATCATAGGTGTTCTTTTTTGATATTTTCTCCACAATTTACCATTTAAATGTGTTTTGCAAGGTTTTTTCAGGGAATCGTGTGTTCGTACGAAGTTATGGTCTGTCATTTGTAGTGTGGCGTGGTGTTGGAGCCATTCGTCTTTTTTGGAATATCCTAATGTTTTTCTTGTTAATCTGTTGTTATCTTGTCTTAAAGTCAAATTTTCTCGTTCTATGTAAGAAGTAGAGATGAAACTAAAGTCAATATCTTCTTCCATACCATATATAATGCGTTTTTCAATATTAACCACTTTACTTCCCTCTCGCTCCTTCACTACTTGAGCATATTTTAACTCAGGCAATGGCATTTGTTTCGGTTTTCGTGGACGTCCTCGTTTATCGGTCCTTGAAAACTCCTTTGTATAGCTGTATCTGTCCAATAGTGCTTGTGCGTAGTATTTTCTTCCGTCGGTGACAAATAAAGGTAATTCCTCTTCGTTTATTCGATCACATGTTTGTTTAACAATCTCATCAGCCGCATCTTGAGTCATGGCACCTGCGTAGGCTGCTAGGATTAGTCTGTGTTCAGGTGCGAAGCTTAACCAGATCCATCTTTCATCTTCTGATTCATGCTCCATTCTCGGAACTGTTTTTTTTTAACAAAAGTCCACAACTCATCTAACTCCACTTTATCAACTTTTATGTCTTTCATAAGGACTTTGTTTATTTCTTCGCTGTGTTCAGAAGCTATGCGCAGCCATCTGCGCACAGTATCCAGTTTAACACCTAAAACTTCTGCTGTGCTCCGTAAACTCATGCCTTTTAAAATCATTTTCAAAGCCAAAAAAACTGTCTCTTCATTTGTTCTTAAATCGTGTAATATTGTATTTGAATGTGAAGTGAAACTTTTAGAGCATGTTCGACAAATAAATTTGTGAACAGGACCATTTTTTGTCTGGTAGGTTCCATTACCCACAATATTACCGTTTTCAGTTTTCCCGTAATCTGCACAGCTCTTGTTAGGACAAGCCACATCCACAAAACCAGGTTTAGGACCACGAACACCCATAAAAACACATCCCCTTAAGTATAAATATGGTCCTAACTACTATATAAAACTTCAGTATTTTGAAGGGTCAACACCTAAATTTATCAATATAAAAAAAATTTCATTTAATAATCCTTAAATATAGATTTTTTTTTGATGCAGACTGTTTTCACAAAATAAACTGTTTCCGGTGACATGCATCACAGGAATAGTGAATTAATTATATGGTGTTGTGATAGGTATTCATTAATGTTTATAAAAAAAATAATGGCGTATATTATTATTGGGGGGATATCCCAGTATCTGTTAGGGGTTAAAGGGGATACTTAATGACAAAAAATAATGCGGGTTTGAAAGAGTTCGATGATGTTAAAACTTTAAAAGATGAAATATCCCGGTTAAAAAAGGATATTGCATTTAAAGAGGAGATTTTTGAATTATCTCCTAACTACATTATATTATTGGGGTTGAATGGGGAGATTCTGGAAGTTAATAATGCCGCGAAAAAACTGATTTCCAGGGTTAATAATCAGTGCATTGCTGAAAAAATATCAAACCTTAAAATTATCCCTTCTGAAGAATATCAAAAATATATTGATTGCATTGCAATCATTTTTAATAATAAAAAGAATCGTCCTTTTAAATCCTATTTTTTAGATAAAGGTGGGGAATATAGGCATGTTAAAGTTTATATTTCACCAGTTAAATCAGGAAATGAAATAATTGCTGTTTCTATTTTTGCCACAGATATTACTGATCTTAAACTAATGAAAGATTCATTAAGGGAATCCCTATCACTGCATAAGGCCACACTGGAATCTGTTGCCAGTGGTGTAATGGTAGTTAACCAGAAGGGCATAGTAACCAGTTACAATCAGAAATTCCTGGAAATGTGGGATATTCCCTCAAAAATGATTAACCCGGGTTATGATGAACAACTCCTGGATTACATAACTGGATGTTTAAAGGATCCAGTGGCGTTTAGGGAAAAGATTGAAGAATTATATGATAATCCCCGTAAAATAAGCATTGACATCCTGGAATTTAAGGATGGACGTGTTTACCAGCGCTACTCACAGCCCCAACTGATTGGAAACGAGGTTACCGGGAGAGTATGGAGCTTTTCTGATCTAACCAATCTTAAAAAGACTAAAGACTCACTAAGGAAATCTGTTGCTTACTATAAGACTATATTTGAACATAGTGGAACAGCCACTCTCATCGTGGACGAGAATAATACCATATCACTGGCCAATTCTGAAATAGAAAATATATTCGGTTACCATCCTTCAGAGATTATGGGTAAAAAAACCTGGATGGATTTTGTTTTACCAGAATTCCTTCCCCAAATGATGGAATACCAACAGTTAAGGTACACTAATTCAACTTCAGCCCCTGAAAACTATGAATTCCGTATTATTGATAAATATGGGCAAATAAAAGATATCTACGCAAATATCTGCCTCATACCCGGAACACGAAGAACTTTAGCTTCAATTATGGATGTTACTGAACGTAACCAGGCAATGGCGCGAATTAAGGAAAGTGAAACCCTATACCGAACTCTGGCTGAAGCTGTTGAAGAATTTGTATTTATCATAAACAAGGAAGATCAACTGGAATATATCAATGAGTATGCAGCACGCAAATGGAAACTAAACCCTGATGAAGTACTGGGGAAACCAAGATGTGAACTATTCCCCGCTGAAACCAATGAATTACAGGGCAGATATCTGAAGAGGGTATTTGAAATTAAAAATACATTGCGGGGGGAAAACCTGCTAACCATGTCACCTGAATCCATGTGGCTGGACACTCTACTCATTCCACTTAAAAATGAGGAGGGGAATGTGGAAAAAGTTCTAGGTGTAGCCCGGGATATAACTGAACAAAAAGAATATGAGCTGCTTTTAAGCAGACAGAATGAAATCCACAAAGCCATGGGAACTATTTTAACCGAAGCAATTGTATCCAAAAATGAAGATGAACTCACCCAAACCTGCCTCCGGGTTTGTGAAGATATCACCCATAGTGAGTTTGGTTTTATCTGCGAAAGGGATGGGAATGGGGAAGTTAACCACCTGGCAATTAATCCAGTCATGCTTGGAGAATGTAAGTTAAAAGAATATGATTTTTATCCCATTCTCAAAAAACTCAAGATTAAAAATCTATGGAAACATCTGCAAAAAAAACCATATCCCGTTATATATAATGATCTTAACCCCCTGGAATTGGAGATTTTACTCGGAAATTATCCCATTATTAAGAATATGCTAATTAGTCCCCTCTTGCGAAATGGGGAATTCATGGGTTTGATTGGATTGTGTAATAAGGAGTCAGACTTTGATTTTTATGATAGAAAAACCATGGAAAACATTTCAACCACTATTGTTGAGGCTTTATTACGCAAACGAGCCGAAGAAAAATTAAAAAAAGCTTTGGATGATAAGGAGATGTTGGTAAGGGAAATTCATCACCGCACCAAGAATAATTTGATGATTATGGTCAGTTTACTTAATTTAACCTCAGCGGATATTGAAGATGAAAAGTCCCGTGAAATATTTCATCAGATCCAGACCAGGGCCAAATCCATGGCTCTTATCCATGAAAAACTGTACCGATCTAATAATATTAAACAGATTAACTTCGGGGACTACATCCGTCACTTGGCCCGGGATTTATTTAACTCATTTCTGGAGGATCAGGAAAGGGTGGAGCTGGTTATGGAACTGGAGGATCTTAACTTGGATATCAACACTGCCATACCATTAGGCCTGATACTAAACGAACTTTTAACCAATTCCATGAAATATGCATTTCCCAATGGACAACATGGAATTATAACCATCAAATTTTTCAAAGAAGCTGAAAAATATGTGATGATTGTAAGTGATGATGGTATTGGACTGCCAGCCGATCTGGATATTGAAAAAACAGATACTCTAGGATTACAACTGGTTAAAAGCCTTATTGGCCAGATTGAAGGAATAATATCAGTTAAACGCGATAGTGGAACTAATATTACCACCCAATTCCAGGAAGATGACTATCTATCCTAAATTAGTCCATATAAATAGTATAACATAACGCCCCAGATACAATATCCACATCATAAAATAGTAATTATTGGAAGATATTTTCCCTATTTAATATTTTTTTTTCTTGTTTTATCCCCTTTTTACAGTTATTAAATAAAGGAGTAAATAGTTTAATATTAGAGAAAAAATAAAAAAATTTTGAGTAACTAATATTGAGGATTAAAAATGTCAACTGATGATAATAATCAATTAGAAGTATTATTGAAAGATTTAACAACCAATGACAATGCTGAAAAAAGGAGGGAAGCTGCTGAGAATCTGGGAGAAATTAAAAATCCGGATGTTATTGAACCCTTAATCAATGCATTGGAAGATGATAATCCCCAGGTTAGATTCGCAGCTGCCAAGGCTCTGGGTAAAATTGGTGAACCTGCCATCGAACCTCTGGTGAAGATCCTGAAAAATGATGAAGGTAACATACGCAGATACGCTACACTGGCCCTTAAAGATATAAAAAGCGATATTGTGGTTGACCAGTTGGTGGAAGCTCTTTCTGATGAGGATTGGAGCGTGCGTAAGTTCGCATCCAAGGCACTGGGGGAGATTGGTAGTGAAGCGGCAGTGGACCCTCTAATTGAAACCCTTACAGATGAAGATTGGGGTGTTCGAGTGGCTGCAGTTAAGGCACTGGGCGATATAGGGGACGAGAGAGCTATTGATCCTATTAAAAAAGCACGGCGGGCAGCCACTGGAGATAAAGAGTTTAAAAAGGCATGTAATAAGGCCTTAAAGAAGATTTAGAAATAACTCAATGAATCAATTCATGGATCATATACTATTAATTTATTACAAATTATTCTTTTACCCATGACATTGTATATTCCATAAATCCCGAATTTTCATTGGGTTGTTTTGATTTAATCACAAAGCCACAATTTTTATAAAAGTTTACGGCATTTTCATTTTTTACATAAACACATAATTCTAAACTAGAATATAATGATTTACAGTAATTTAATAGTTTTTTACCAATGGATTTCCCTTGATAATCTTCTAAAACAAATAATGCACCAATAAACGAATTATCCCTTGTACTTATAAATCCTTTAATTATACCATCTTCTTTATAGGTAAAGGTTGTTGAAAAGGGTATATATCCCTCTATTACTTTATCATAACTTTCAATCCAGTATTTTTCAGGTATGAAACTGTGAGCAGTAACCGTGGTCTTTAACCATATGCCCATGATATCTTTTATTTCATGATCTTCTAATTTTTCAATCATGGTTTTCAACAATTATTCTCTTAATATTAACTTTTAAAAGAATTTTACCATGTTAATCTTTTTTTTAACTTTACTTTACAATGGGAATGGTAACCAGTTCATTTTCTCTTAATTTGGTAAAGGTCTGTTCGTAGGTTTTTTAGAATTGGTAGTTCCTGGCGAATTTTAGGAATAAGTTCCAAGTTAATATGGACGTATATAATTTCTTCACCAGTTCCGGCCTCTTTTAAAATAGTCCCCCATGGATCAACAACCATGGAATGACCATATGCCACATAAGAAGCATCATGGTTCCTGGCTGGTGAAATAGCTGCCATGAAAACCTGGTTATCCACGGCTCGAACCTGGATTAATGGTTTCCAGTGGGCTGGTCCGGTGGTCATGTTGAAAGCTCCAGGTACGATAATTATCTGGGCTCCTTCCAGTGCCATGAGACGTAATAGTTCAGTGAATCGAATATCATAACAGATGCATATCCCAATCCTGCATAGTGGCGTATCCACTACTGTGATCTGGTTACCAGCAGTCAGGGTTTCTGATTCTTTGAAACTGATCTTGCCGGGCACGTCAATATCAAAAAGGTGAACCTTGCGATGCACATCCAGAATTTCCCCCTGGGGGTTGAAGATGAAACTGGAATTGTATATCTTTCCTTCATGTTTTTCAGGGATGGAACCCGCTACAATATAAACATCTTCCCTCTTTGCAGCCCCTGATATGGCATTTAAGGTGGTGCTTTTTTCTTTTTCCTCAGCATATTCCGGGAAGAGAGTGGTTTGGTAGGGACAGTTCCACATCTCCGGTAGTATCACCAGATCCGACTGGGACGCTGCCTCAATAATCATGGACAATGCATGTTCAATGTTTTGAGCCTTATCCTCCACTACCTTCATCTGGCATAGAGCCACAGTGAAATTATCTCCCATTTTAGCATCCCGCCATTAATACTTATTTAGTTTATAAATTAGCTTTATTAAACTGATTTATTCTTAAGAGTGAAAGTATTATGTTGTTAATCATTATTTAAATCTCCTTTTCAAGGGATGTGTTTATTTTCATTCCATTAAAACTATTAAGCGTATTACCCCATACTAAATGAATGAGAAGTGGTAATGCTCAATTTAGTTGGGGATTATCATCAGTGGATAGTTTTACAGGAGTAATGTGATATGAGTTGTTACCTGAGACATATGAAAGAGGTTCTGGAAGCAGCAGATCTGCATCCGGAAGATAAGAAAGAACGAAAAGAAGTTGACCTGGCCATAAGAGAATTGGTGGGTATGAAACCCGAAGACAGGTGCAACGTGGTTTGGAAGGAAGTTAAAGTATGGCTTCAGGATGAGGATAAAAAGAATCAATTAACCGCTGAGCTTAAGGCTGCTTAAACCTTACCCATTTTTTTTATAAATTATTTTATTTCTATCAAATCAATAAAATCCCATTTTAATCAGGATTTAAACCTATTTTCTGATGATCATTGGCTTTAACCAGTGTTTTTATAAACTCCGGAATACTCTAAAAAGGCCAGCATGTACTGGTATGAGAGTTCAACACTGGCCTGGTCGGTTTTATTGTGGGCTGATAGGACTTCACACACCACCGAGGGTATTCCATTACGGTTACTAACTGTGGATAGAACACCAGGGTAGGGTCCCACTTCCATCAGGGGAGATCCAGTTTTATTGCCTATGTATCCTGCTAATTCCTGACTTTTAGGATTTGTAGGATCATATATAATACAGTTTTTACCGGGGATATCATTGGGTTGTGCTGAATGGAAATCAGCCAGTAGGGTGATGTTACTCGTTACGGATACATTGTTGATATTGTTTAATGGAGTTCCATTGTTATGGGCCACTCTATCTGGGTCAGTGCCATTGTTTATCCTGGTGGAGCTTGCTGTGTTGTGGGGAATGGCAAAGGGAACTACATATACGGTTCCATTTATTTTTTTTCCATTAAGGTGGTTGATGATGTTGGTTGCAGCAATCTGTGATGGTAACTCTGCTCCGTGAACTCCGGCAACCACCATTACCCGGGGTTGGCTTCCATCCCCTAAAACAATTAGGGGTGTGCCTTTTTTGCCAGTTTCAATGAGTTCAGATATTACCGGGGTTTTGTTAATGTTTTCCATTAGCACCGTGTTATTGGATACATCCCCACCAGTAGAGTTATCAATAAGTATTATTTTATAATTAGAAGATCCCTGCACCGGATATCCATTGACATATGTGTAGGGTGTTGTTGTTCCATTATTTATTATAATAAAACAGGTTAAGACTAAAAAGAGCAATAGGGCTATTATCAGTATTTTCCGGTTGACCATCAAAGTTTTCGGAATCGACCTGGACTTTTTCTTAGGACGTAATGATGGTCTTTTCTTCATTAAACCCCCCAATTAGTTTTTAGAAGTTATCGTTACTGGATTATTTATTATATTTATGTCTGATATTATAAATAGATAGATACTTATCATCCAAATTTAAGAAGAATATATTTAAGAAAAGTTAAGGGATTGAAACTTGTTCCGAAATGTTAAGGAGGTGGATATGGTGTTTGAAGAGGACTTAAAAGTTTATCATTTATTCATCAGTCATAATGGGGAAGGAAATGAAGAGTACCTTACCTTTATTCAGAGGTTAATTGAAGCTCCGGACTTTGAATGGGAAGACCATGGAGTGCCTGGTGAAAACAGCTTCCAGGAGTTAAGGGATCAGATAGAACCCGCGGAGATTGTGGTTGTTCTCACCAGTCTTTACTCCCGCCACCATGATTTAATCCAAACTCAGGTAAAAATTGCCCAAGAATTAGAAAAACCCATAATCCTTATTCGCCCCTACGGTATGGAAGAGGTGCCAGGTGACTTGGAGGAGATTGCTGATGGTGTGGTTGGTTGGAATAGGGTGTGTATTGTAGAGATGATTCAAGAGTCCATAAACGAATAATGAAAGCTTTATTTTTTCTTATACCATTATACTCCTAAGAAACAATTGAATAAACTAAATTAGCAAATTTAAGCTGATATTTGAATTTTGTTATTATTTATAAATTTTTCCTTTTAATCGTAAAAGTGCTGCTTTATTAATTATTAACACTAACCAATATCTGGTTATTTTAGATTATTAGGCATAATGGAGGTGAAAAGATAAGAAAACAAGAAATTACAACTAAAATACTCATTTCTTCACTATTAGTCGGTTTAACAGTACTTTTTTGTGTTAGTTCTGCTTCGGCTGCAACCATTTATGTGAATGGTTCCAGTGGAGATGATGCCAATGATGGTTCTTCATGGGAACATGCCAAACTTACTATTGGAAATGCAACCGGAACTGTAGACTCTAATGGAATAGTATAAATCGCTGATGGACAATACACTGGAACTGGCAACACCAACATTACCATAAACAAGAATATGAACATTACCGGTGAAAGCCAGAGTGGCACCATTATGAACGGAACCGATAACAGTTGGGTTTTCAATATTCAACCAGGAGTTACGGTTACCATCCGTAACTTAACCCTAACCAATGGATATACAACTGGTTCTGGTGGTGCTATCTACAATCAGGGTACTTTAACTTTAGAAAATTGTAGTTTCACCAATAACACCGCAAACTGCCAATCAAGTCTTGGAGGCGGTGGTGCTGTCTATAATTATCAGAGTACGTTGAAAGTAGTCAATTGTTCTTTCACTAACGATAGAACACTTGGTTTATACCATTACGGCGGGGCAATTGGTAGTTTCCTTGGTACTTTGGATGTTACTGGTTGTACTTTCGATGGTAACGTTGCCGAAGATCGTGGTGGGGCCATCTCCAATTTCCAAGGGACCAGTAATATTTCTAACAGCACCTTCCGTGGTAATTATGGAAGTAGTGATAGTGCCATTTATAATATATATGGCGCTATGAACATTACTAACTGTACTTTCACCAACAATGGACAAAAAGTCGGTTATTACACCCCACTGGGTGGAGTTATTGAAAACATGTATGCTAATTTAGAAGTAACCAGTTGTACATTCCTTAATAACTACGCATACTTTGGTGGTGCGATCTACAATAATGTAGGTGCTTCCAATATTGTTGAAGTTCATTTCAATAGATTTTATGGAAACATTGCAAATTATGGTACTGCCATTTGGAATAATGCGGGCACTTTGAATGCCACCAATAACTGGTGGGGTTCCAATGTCAATCCAATGACCATCTCTAACCTGATTTATGTATATGGAGGTTCAGTATATGCTGATCCATGGATTATACTTACCATAACCCCCACTTCCGAGTTAATTGGAAGCGGTGAAAGTTCCGTGGTAAGTGTTAGTTTGAAATACAATTCAAACGGTGATGACACTTCCCCCTTAGGTGCTGTTCCTCCTGTTGATGTAGTTTTTGATGTTAACAGTTTAGGAGATCTAAACCCATTAAATGACATTATCAGTGATGGTTTAAACACTACAACTACCTTCACTGCTGGTTTAACACCAGGATTTGCAACCGTAAATGCCACTGTTGATGGACAAAACTTAAAGACCACAATAAGAATAATGGACAGGGATGATATCTACGTTGCCGCCACTGGAGACGATACTACTGGAAACGGTAGTCCAAGTTATCCATTCCTCACATTAAATAGGGCAATAAGCGAAGTTAGATCAAATGGCAGAATACACATCGCCAACGGAGAATACAAAGACCCATTAGATCGTGGACTGAGTATCGATAAAGACATGACCATTTTCCAGGACACTTGGATACCAGGTACTGGAACTGGTGTTATTATCAATGCCGATGGTAATGGCGGAATATTCATTATAAGCCCCGGAGTAAGTGTCACACTTAGAAACCTTACCCTGACCAACGGGACAGGGTTTGGTTTTGGCGGAGCTATTCTGAACCAGGGAGATCTGAATATCCTGAATTGCACATTCTCCAATAACTATGCAGATTATTTTGGTGGGGCAATTTACAGTGACGGAAATCTAACCATCTCCAACACAGTATTCATGGGAAACTGGGTTCCTGACAGTGCCTCTTTTTACAGTGGTGGAGCCATCTGTAACATGGCTAACATGAATATCACCAACTCAACTTTCACAAAAAACTCAGCAGGAAGTGGAGGAGCCATCTTAAGTCAGAACTACATGAGTAATTTCCTGGTAACAGTTAATTATAGTGTGTTCTCTGAGAACTATGCCAGCAATTATGGTGGGGCATTCTACATCTACGATGGAAATTACACCAACAACCTCATCCATTTCAACAGGATCGTGGGAAACATCGCACCAGAAGGCAATGCCATATATATTGCCTATGGGTCTTTAAATGCCACGCTGAACTGGTGGGGATCCAACACTGATCCTTCAACCATCAACAACCTCATAGTGATGGACACTGGTTGTGATGTGTTATCAGATCCATGGATAATTTTATCGGTAAATGCAACTCCTAACAACATAAACAACGGAGAAACATCAAATATCACTGCAGATTTCAACCACATCAACGGTGGGAGTCCTTTAACTGGTGGTAATATACCTGACGGGATTATAACCCTGGATGTGCCTTGGGGAAGCTTTAATAGTTCTGTAATTAGCCATTCATTCACCGGTAACACAACTGCCAGTGTTTTGACTGCTACATTCTATGCTATTGAAGGAGCTGTTAATCCTTTATTTAACCCGGTTAGAGTCAATGCCACTGCCGACGGATACACAACCATTGACACTGAAGCTGCGTATATTAACATCATACCTGCAGCCAACTTAACCATCCGAAAAACCGCTCCTGGCACAGTTATTGCCGGAAATCAAATCACTTACACCATAACAGCTAGTAATAATGGACCCGATACTGCTACCGGTGTTATCATATCTGATACATTCCCCGTGGGAATATCGAATATTTCATGGAACGTGGAATATTCTGGAGGAGCTTCTGGACCCACATCCGGAACTGGAAATTTGAACATAAACCTGGGAACTCTTACCACAGGTGGTTCATGCACTATAACTGTAAATGGAACAGTCTTATCATCAATACCAGCAGATACCATACTATCCAATACCGTGGCCATAACCTCATCTACCCATATAACAGACCCAGATAATACCTCTGATACTGTATTCACGACTGTAGAACAAGAATCTGCCATTGAACTAGAAAAAACAATGGACAATGCACGGCCAGATGTAGGAGACACAATCACCTATACAGTAACCGTGCGCAACAACGGACCCAGCGACGCTATTAACATCCAGATACGAGACATAATGCCAGCCGGATTCAATAATGTTGCAATAACTTATTCTAAAGGAAATTACAACTTTGAAACTGGAATATGGACACTCCACCTTGACGCTGGTGAAAATGCTACCTTAAACCTCACTGGAGAAGTAACAAGTCTACTTGCAGGGAAAAACACCACAAACACAGCAACTCTCATAGGAACCACCAACACAACCAACGCTTCAATCTACGTGCCCCAATCAGACCTCTACATCCAGATAACCAGCAACAAAAACAATCCCCGAGCTGGTGAAACATTCACCTTAACCTACAAACTGGGAAACAACGGACCAAACGATGCACAAAACGTTACTATAACCATACTAATACCCGAAGGATTCGTAATATCAGAAATCAAGGGTGATGGAACCTGGACTCAGAACGGGAACACCATAACCTGGACATTCAACAACGTCACCGTAGGCGACCCCTACCTCTACATCACCGGATGGACTACAGGACCCGGAATCTACCTATTCACAGCATCAATAGCATCAGAAACCTTCAGTATAAACAGTATGGGAGTTAATTCCCTTAGTTTAAATGCAGTGCCACCGGTAAATGCAGCAAGCGTAACCAGTAACACAGTTGGAATGCAAAACACAGGAATACCACTCGCAGGAATAGTATTAGCTATCCTAATGGTACTCGGCGGATTTATTGGCACCCGGAAAAAACAATAAGGGATTTATTTTACCTTTCCCCACTTTTTTTATTTTAATTTCAATCAATCTTAGTATTGAATTTTAATAATATCTATTGGTAAGATGATTCAAGAGCATATTACCTATTGGTAAGACGATTCATGCACATATAACGAAGAAATAATACTCCTATATTTTTCTATTTTCCCTTTATGAACAGATAAAGAATTATTGATCAATCTCTTTTTAAGGGATAATGGTTTACATTTAAATTTTTCCATTGGATTAAAGTGTGCATCTTTATTTATACTTGAAATTAAACAATGTTTTGATGAGATTATTTGAGATAGTGGACAAAAGGAGGTGAAAATATAAAAAAAATATTAATACTCTTATCACTTATTATTTTAGTTTCATTGACTGTTGGAGCAGTTACAGCGGCTGATCCTATAGATCCAGATAACGTGTTCATTTCCCCCGATGGGAACGATACCGATGGTGATGGTAGTAACATAAAACCTTACCAGACCATTTATAAAGGATTAGAAACGGCTAATAACAATACAGGAACCATATACCTCTTATCAGGGACTTATAATACTGCAGGTGACTATGGATTAACGGTCAACAAATCCTTAAATATTATTGGATCTGGACAGGACAACACCATAATCGATGCTGGAAACCATAACCATATCGTCGTAATTCAGAATTGGGCAACTGTTAACATACTGCAAATTACATTTAAAAACGGTTCTGGAAGTTATGGAGGTAGTATTCTAAATCGGGGTAATTTAACAGTTGAGGATTGTAATTTCACCGGTAACCGGGCATCCAATGCCGGAGGTGCCATCATGAACTGGTACGGAACTTTACAGGTTACAAGCTGTACCTTTACTGATAACACCGCAAACATACCTAATCATGCCTATGGAGGTGCTATAGCCAATACCGGTACTTCTACCATCATTGATTCAACCTTTAACAGCAACACAGCCTATGAAGGAGGAGCAGTATTCCATTACCTTGGTAACTGTACCATCAACAACAGCAACTTCCAGGGAAACACCGCCGATAGGGGTGGGGCTATCTACAACAAGGAAGGTACTTTGACCTTGAATAATAGCACCCTTGAATTTAATACTGCTAACGCTACAAGTACAACTGTGGACGTGGTTGCAGCTGGTGCTGGAATCTACAATGATAATGATAGTACCATGTCCATTGATAACTGCATCATCCAAAATAACTCTGCCACCGCTTCTGGCGAAGGTGTAAACATTTCTGCTGCTGGTGGGGGAATATGCAATGTGGGAAATCTGATTATTAACAACTCCCTCATCCAGAATAACTGTGCCACGGCTACAGCAACATCACAACTAAATATTGTGTCTGCCGACGGTGGAGGAATCTACAATGATAAAGTCCTCCTCATCAACAACAGCATCATCCAGAACAACACGGTCACTGCCAATGCTGATAAGGATGTGATTGCCAATGGTGCAGGAATTTTCAGCAATGGGGATATGGCCATAAATAGAAGTGAAATTCAATCCAACGCCATCATTGTTACCACCAATGCCGGGGTGGGTGCCTATGGTGGGGGAATACAAAATGGTGGAAATCTGTATATCACAGACAGCACCCTCCAGTACAACACTATCACTGCCACTACTCCCGGCATAAACCGTATTGGGGGTGGAGCAATATGCAACTCCTTTGCAGGGAATACTTTTATTGACAAGGGCAACATCCAATATAACAGCGTGGCAGCCATAGATGGAAATGAATTTGCAGTTGGTGGTGGGATCTACAACGAGAATGTTCTACTTATCACCAACAGTACCATAGCATTTAATACCGTCACCGTTACAAATGAGGGTGAATATGCACCTGTTGGTGGTGGAGTATGCAATTTTGGTGTGATAGTGGCTAATTTCAACCGTATTGTAAATAATTCGCCTGGAGCCGTGCATAATGATGCAGAATCTGTTCCGGATTTACAATATAACTGGTGGGGATCCAGCAATCCTGAATTTAGTGAAATCATCACCGGAACATCAATGGACTACGATCCATGGCTGGTTATGAGGTACACTGCCAACCCCACTACCATAACCCAGGGTTGTAATTCTACTTTAAATGCTGACTTTCGCTATGATTCAGATGGAACATTCCATGACCCGGCTTTAGGACATCTTCCTGACGGGACTGTGGTGACTTTCACCACCAACCTCGGAAATGTGGGTAGTAAAATTGCCACTGCTTTAACTATAGATGGTGTTGCCACCATCCTACTACGTGGAGATGAAGCAGCCGGCACTGCACTAACATCTGCAGCACTGGACTTGGAAACCATGTATTTAACAGTGCCTGTAACACCAATTACAGTTAATGCGGTAACCACAAACACCGTTGGAATGCAGAACACCGGAACACCTCCCGTAGGAATAGTTTTAGCTACCCTGATGGTACTTAGTGGATTTTTCAGAACCCGGAAAAAAGAATAGAGGGGTTTAATATCCCTTTTCCTTATTTTTTTAAGGAATACATTTTTTTAGAATAATAATTATACTTCATTCCCCAATTTTTACTATTTAGGTTTCCCCAGGGAATAATATTAAATTAAGGAAAAATTTGATTATCCAATTAAAGTATTGATTTATCCAATTATACTAACCAACAACTACTCCCAATAATAAAAAGGAGGAGAATTACGTCCCGCTTACCTACCAGACTTCCTGACCCTGATTAAAGTGAGCGGTGAATGTCTTACCCGGATCATTGGTTTCTTCTACATTGGGTATCTCCACTTCACCCAGAATACCAAAACCAGGGGGTACATAAAAAACAAAATCCAGGATATCTACCCCTTTTGAAAGTGCTTCAAAATATTTATGAACTGCCTGTGGATCTGAAATCTTTTCATCAACACTTCCAGTATATTGGCCCTTGTTTAGTGTTTTATCAGCATAGCTGAATACCATCCCATAAACCGAGGAAATACTCACCTGATCTATTGATAGGGTACCATAAAGCATGCCAGAGAACATTGCCCATCTAGCTAGCTCCCAGCTGGGCCACATACCCTTTCCCCATTTCATCCCCGGAACAAATGGATCAGGGGTTACATTTTCATACTTGGACATTTCATAGGCTTGATTAGCAATTCCAACCAGGTTGAACTCCCTGGTGAAATCATGACCTTCGGGATTCCATTTTTCATCAGAATGTTTCCCAACATTCACCATATTATAAAAGTTCCCCTTTAGCGCCCCGTATTCTTCAGTTAATTGAATATCCAGTGACTGTGACATTATTAGAAAATTATGAGTGTCAAACCCTTTCCTCCCCCGTTCATCGTAATCAATAACACCATCAACATTCTCATCAAACCCATCCATGAACTCTTTGACGATGGATGTACCATTTAAGGTATCATGGGCTTCGGCATAACTTATAATAGTTTTTTGCATGTCCCAGATCATGCAGCTGGGATTGTAATACATGTTATCGGTCATTAATTCAATGAACTTATTCTCCTCCACCCTGCCCAGGTGACCGGCCAGAGATGTTAAGGGAGTGTCAGTTACTGAATCCCAACCTGTCACGTAGTATAGTTGTTGTCCTATGCCCCGATTTTCAGCATAGGAATACAGATTATATCTAAAAAGGGGTGAATCAAGTCCTTCAACTGTGATTATGTTTTTGTATTCAATCTGGGCCACAGGGACCTGATGAACAAACTCGGTGTTCCAACTGTTTTCTTCTTTAAGTTTCATTCCTTTGGACATGGGAATGGTTTTAAAACAGTATCGTGCACATAACAGATCCAGGGCAACACAATCCAGCGATGACCAGAGGTATCCTTCTGGGATCCTAACCGCGATGCCCTCAGGGTTATGGTTAAGATTGATCATGTCGATGGAATCAGATACATGAACCATGTATACACCCTGTTCCTGCACCGCTCTGATAACATCGGCCTGGGTTCCTGGCATTCCTGCAGTCCGAGTTACAATGTATTCCCCATTTTCGTCCTTCAGGGGCAGGTCGGTGTCATCATCTATCTCCACAACCCATGGACAGTGGGGTAGCTTACCTTTAAAACTGGGAGTTGATGATGGGGGCATTGCGTATTTCCATTTATTTTCATCATCCGAGTTAATGGCGCATTGTGTTGGGTAAAGGCCTATACCTATATTTTTAATGGCGTTAGTGAGTAGATCCTGGGCATGGATCTTCATTTTAGGAACGTTTACCAGGACGCAGCCAGGATAATCATTCCGGTCAACATTATCATCAGGATCCCCACCAACAATTACCTTATGCAGGGTGATCTCAGAATAGTTATCTCCTTCAGGGACAGTTATGGTTCTTCCACGGGATGGATCTGCGATCTGGTTCAAATCATAGACCATTAACCGGTTCCCTGCCATGCCTGGTGAAAAGTATCTTCCGGCCACGCTGTCCTCATATCCATTCATAGGATCATCGGTATGGGATGGAGGGTG
>SWCA01003772.1_pt1 | contig 19321 bp, 9 predicted proteins | sample 4692961 | NCBI WGS metagenome assembly SWCA01 (sample SAMN10267275, study PRJNA491770) | bioreactor metagenome | isolation source: DHS bioreactor inoculated with | place: Japan: off Shimokita Peninsula
CGTTTTGGTAGAATTTACCGGATGACAAGCCAATTTATTAGGGGCGCAGCAGTAGTGATCTTGGCTTTTATACTTGGAAACATCTACTCTGAGCATATTCAAAAACAAGACATTCAATATGCCGAGATCGAAGTAATGAACGGGCAAACCAGTCACCTGTTTCTTTTTGACGGCACAGAAGTGTGGTTAAATTCTGGAACTAGGTTCAAATACCCAAACCGGTTCAACGATACAGAGCGTAAGGTTTACATAGACGGTGAAGCATACTTTAAAGTAAAACCCAATAAATTACCCTTTAAAGTTGAGACTGGCCGGCTGGAAGTTGAGGTTTTAGGGACAGCTTTTAATGTGTTGGCTTATCGGGATGAGGCCGTCCATTCAGTTGTTTTGGTTGAAGGAAGTGTTCAACTCAATAATCCTGATGGAAAAAAAATAGGGGTGATGGCCCCCGGACAAATAGCGACTCAAAAAGCCGGCAACCAAATCACCCTTGACAACACGGACCATTATTTGCACACCAGTTGGAAAGACGGAAAGGTTACATTCTCAGGGGAGCAACTGACGGATATTGCAAAAAAAATGGAGCGCTGGTATAATGTGGAAATACATTTTGAGATGAGCAGCCTTGAAAACTATCAGTTTAGTGGTACCATTCTGCGAAACAAGCCGATTGACCAAACGCTGAAAGCCCTGGAATTACTTGCACCTGTTCATTTTAATTACCAAGCGAGGGCTAATAAGAAAGATTTGATTACCATAGAAAAACGCTAAGCCTATGTGAACAAGTGAAAAACAAGAAAAAGCGGCGAAATGATTGAGCCCATTTCACCGCCAATTAACAAAACAATAAATGTTTCATCTTAACACCGTAAATTTATGAAAAAACAACATGAAATGGATAGCCTTTGCCGGCTATCCCAAAAATTAATTCGAATTATGAAACTTACCTGTTTTTTGATTCTAGCTTTTGTCTTGAGCGTAAGTGCATCTAGTTACTCACAGTCAACAAAACTGAATATTCAAATAAGGAATGGAAGTTTGGTTGATGCGTTAAGGCAAATTGAAGATCAATCTGAGTTTTATTTCTATTACAACAATTCAGATATTGCATCAATTGACAATGTGTCGGTGAGTATTAGCAACAAAAAAATCAGTGAAACTTTAAATGAGTTGTTGGCTAATACCGGGTTGATATATGAAGTGATTGACCGTTACATTGTGATTAAGAAAAAGGGAGATGCCGGAGCTAATCAGTCGATTCAACAAGAGAAGTCCATTTCCGGAAAAGTTACTGATACAAACGGAGAGCCACTCCCGGGAGCTTCTGTTGTTATAAAAGGGACCATGCAAGGAGCCATTACCGATGGGGATGGTAGTTACAGCCTTTCCTCTGTTCCAGATAATGCAACCATAATATTCTCTTTCATGGGAATGAAAACAAAGGAAGTCTCCGTAGCGGGTACAGACATGGTCAATGTAGTACTGGAAGGAGATGCCATTGGATTGGATGAGGTAGTGGCCATTGGTTATGGCACAGCAAAGAAAAGAGATATAACTGGTTCTGTGGGATCTGTTAAATCGGAATTAATCGTGCGGACCAATCCAGTACAGCCTGCAGGTGCCCTGCAAGGCCAGGTAGCTGGGGTCAATGTTAAAAAGATTAATTCGCAGCCAGGATCTGACTATACAATCGATATTCGGGGGATCCATTCCATTAGTTTTAGCAGTGAACCATTGGTGGTAATTGACGGAGTAATGGGAGGTAAATTAAATACACTGAATCCTAGTGATATTGAAACCATGGATGTGCTGAAAGACGCATCTGCAACAGCTATCTACGGAGCCCGTGGAGCAAATGGTGTCATTATTATTACAACGAAAAAAGGGACCGCTGGAAAAACGAAAGTTACTTATGACGGCTATGTTGGTGTGAAAGTTCCTCAACTGCCCGATTTGATGACAGCACAGGAATTTTACCATGCCTATAACGATGTTGTACTAGCCGAAAACCCAAATGCAAATATCATCTGGACATCCCAGCAGTTGGCCAATGTCGAATCCGGAAATTCAGTAAATTGGGTCGATGAAGTGACTGATCCGTCCGTTCAAACAAGTCATGTAGTCGCCTTGTCCGGTGGTAATGAAAATACGACTCATTATTTTTCAGCTGGTTATTTAAACGAAAAAGGAAATTTGCTGAATACAGGATATGAACGGTATAATTTAAAAGGAAGTATGGATAGTAAATTAAATAAGGTCGTAAGAGTTGGGTTTACCACCTACTATACATACAGTAAAAGGGACTTGGGCAACTTTGAAACCCTTCGTAGTGCATACCGTGCGCGCCCTACTGGTACAATTTACTACGACGACTTGATCAACCCTACTGAGACCAACGACAGAAATGTAGATGGGTATGCCATGTGGATGGGGATAAAAGACACCCAGGTACCCAATCCATTGATGGAAGTAAGACCAGATAATTTTCAGGATGAAACCCTCACTTCCAGTTTCTTAGGGAATGGATTTATTGAATTGACCCCACTGAAAGGCTTGTCGTTCAAGTCATCTTTGTCTGCATCCGTCCTTAATGACCGCAATGGGGTTTTCCGCGGAACAGATTCTAAAAGCAGGTTGAACAAGTTGCCAATTGCCGATAATAGTTTTAACCTTAATTCCTCTTACACCTTGGATAACATCCTAACATATAAGTTAGAAAAAGGATTGCATGATTTGAATATCACAGCCGCGCAGAGCGCATTGGAAGAAAGGTATGAGTCATCTTCTACGTCCGTTGAAAACTTACCTTACAATTCTGGTTGGTATGCGCTACAAACTGCTGAAATAATAAAAGGTGTCAGCAGCAGGTTGACAGAACGTTCAATATTATCTTTTATGGGACGGTTTAACTACAGTTATAATGACAAATACTTGTTGACACTGACCGGCCGCTATGATGGGTCATCCGTTCTTGCTGAAGACAACAAGTGGGCGTTTTTCCCTTCTGCAGCACTTGCCTGGCGTGCAGGTGAGGAACCCTTTATAAAAAACATGAACCTTTTCTCTGACCTCAAAGTCCGTTTTAGTTATGGCGAGGTTGGAAACGATGTTGTTCCGCCATATAGTACACAGGCATTTTTGGGTCAAACGGCCTACGATTTTGATGGAAATGCAGCTTATGGATATGCCCCAAATAATATTGGGAATGCCAATCTAAAATGGGAAAACAGCTCAGAAATAAACCTTGGTTTTAATTTGGGTTTCGTAAAGAACAGGATTATGGTTGAAATTGAATTGTACGATAAAACCACTAATGATTTGATCCAAAATGTTGCCCTTCCAACTTCTCTTGGTTTTGAAGCTGTCACAGCCAACGTTGGTAAAATTATGAACAGGGGGCTGGAAGTATCTTTGAATACTGTCAATATTCAAACGAAGGATGTACGCTGGACGAGCAATATAAATTTTTCAACAAACCATAATGAAATCCTTGAACTTTATGGAGGGACAGTTACCCGGGATATTGCCAATAGCCTTTTTGTTGGCGAATCGCTAAAGTCACATTACTATTATGAGTTTGATGGTATTTGGCAACTGGACGAAGCTGATGAAGCAGCGGTATATAATCAAGTTCCCGGATCTGTAAAGGTGATCGATCAAAATAATGATGACAAAATATCCAGTGGGACCAATGAAGATGACCGGATTGTACTGGGAAATGAACTCCCCAAATGGATGGCTGGTATCAATAATACGCTGAACTATAAGAATTGGGACTTTTCTGTCTTTGTATATACCCGTCAAGGTGTCATGTTTCGTAATAGTCTACTTTCAGGTACAATGGGTGAATTGGGAAGCAACCGTTACAACCGCTTGAACCTGAACTATTGGACAGAGACTAATCCAACCAATGATTACTTCGGGGTTTGGCAACCGAACCCTTACCGGCAGGCCATACAATACAAAGAAGCCAATTTCTGGAGGATTTCAAATATTACATTGGGGTACTCCCTCCCGAAAGCAGTGCTCGACCGTTTTAAATTTAGTAATGCCAGGTTCTACCTGCAAGCCAACAATCCTTTTGTATTTGTAAAGGACCGGATTATGTGGATGGACCCTGAGTATAACTCAGGTACCTATCGGGATGATCTCCCGAGTTCTACCTATACCTTTGGAATTAACTTATCATTTTAGGAGCAGTTTGAATTAAAAAAATAATACAATGAAAAAATATAAGATATATAATTTTATTCTGGCTCTTATGCTTTTATTCATGGGGCTGGGATGCGAAGATTTTTTAACAGAGGAATCAGTAACCGATATTACTGCAGGATCCTACATCATCAATGAAGCCGGTTATGAAGATTTGGTAAAAGCCTGCTATCCGGCACTACGTGATATTATTCTGCAATACAACCTTGTTAATAAAGGAACTGACATCATAGGCAGCAGCTGGGATGAAAAGGTAGTTGGCGATGGTTCTGCTATTGATCAGTACAACGTGGATTTCAATTCTTCCCTTGGGGAGCTTCAAGCTTTCTGGGATATTTTGTATAGGCAAATAGGCCGTACCAATACGGCCATTGGGCGCGCTGAAGGAATAGAGTATGCTGATGCCGCCAAAAAGGCTGCACGTGTTTCTGAAGCAAAATTTTTAAGGGCATTAAGTTATTTTTATCTCGTTCAAACATGGGGTGACGTGCCTATGCCATTGACGGAAACGGTAACACCTGAAAAAAATGTGATCAAGGTGCCATCGTCGGAAATTTATGCCCAAATTTTGAAAGACCTTACTGAAGCTGAAGCTGCATTGCCGCAAACCGCGACAGATTATGGACGGGCTACAAAAGGAGCTGCACAGTTTTTGCTGGCACGTGTTTACCTCACGAGAGGGTGGAATTTTCAGAATGCTTTGGGCGGAACAAGTGCTGACTTTCAGGCTGCCCTTAGTTGGGCCGATAAAGTTATCGCTGCCTATCCGCTTGTGCCCGAATATAAAACCCTGTTTCCAAAGCGTGAAAAAAATCCTTTAAACCAATATACAGGTGCACAAAATGCAAAAAACAGTGAAGTCGTGTTTGCCATTCAATTCAGCGAGAATGTATTGACCAACGTTGCTGAAACCAGCGCAGAACCAGGCAATTATTACCATTCAATTTGGCCGGGCAATTCAGAACTTGTTGGCAGCGCGGGCAGAACAAACGATTATAACCGGCACCAGTGGCAAAATGTGCCACAGCCCGCATTATATCGTCTATATGATCCGCAATTGGACAGCCGTTACGAACATAACTTTCTGGATGTGATTTATGCATTAAAACCAGTTACGAATTATGCATACAGTTATACCGATCCTAACTTAAAAGTCAGTTATGCAGTGGGTGATACCGTTTGTTTCTGGACCCCATGGAACCAACCGGCGACCGGTGCAGATAAAGGTTTTGATGAAGGAGGAACAAAACCCTATGCGGTTATAAACCTTGAGCAACAAATTACAGGCGTCCCAGCTTCACGTTTATCTGCGACATCTCCTTCTACCTGGAAGTTCTGGGAGCCAAACATACAGTATGGCGATGGTCACGGAACTTTCGATTTTGCTTTGTTCCGCTCAGCAGAGGCATACCTGATTGCCGCAGAAGCAATCTTAAAAGGTGCATCGGGCGGTACGTTGGGCAGTGCCGATGTTTATTACAACAAGGTACTCGACCGTGCAGTAGGTATAGGCGTGGACCCAATGTGTGCCAAATATCCCGAAGATATCACCTCCATGGAAATCGTTTCTTACAGGGCAACTCCTTCAAACATATCCATTGATATGATTCTGGATGAAAGTGGCAGGGAATTAATGGGTGAATTTAACCGTTGGTTTGACCTGAAAAGAACAGGAAAGTTGACTGAACGGGTTACAAAGATGAATTTATGGGCACACCACAAAGGTAGTTTGGAAGAACATCACCTTTTACGTCCGATTCCACAGACCGAAATCGACCGGGCTTCATCTGAAGTTGAACAAAATCCGGGATACTAATCCGCAAAATACTCAAAAAAAGGGGAAGAAGGACGTGTTCCTTTTCCCCCTTTTTAACTAAGCATCCATCATTATAATGCGTAGATGACTATGCCTATAAACTATGGAAATCAAAAAATAATGTCCAATAACTATTTTTCTAAAGGCTTATCTGTAGGAATAAACCCGGCTTCAATAATGATTTTCATTGTTCTAGTCCAGCTTCTTTTGGGTTGTAGCGGGAATACTAAAACGGTTGGTTCTGTAAAAAATCCAGCTGTGCCAAAAACGGTTCACCCCCGCTACCTGGAAATTCCAGTTCCTTCAGGCAACATTACAGTTCAATCCAACCCACCCATACTTCGGTGGCCAAATGAAAAAGGTAAACAGGTCAACTATGAGATCAGGCTTTCGCAGGATTCACTTTTTCAGGATAGTACGGCTACTATCAGCGCTAAATCCTTAATAGCCATTTACAATCCCCATCGGAAACTCAACGCTGGCAAATGGTACTGGCAATTTGGGAAAACAGGTGGAGATTTTTCAAAGACCCTAAGGTTTGTTGTTGATGGCGACGCGGTGAACATGGTTTCTCCGACACCCTCTAAGTTTCTGGGTTCAATCCCAGAGGGACATCCAAGGGTCCTACTGCAGGCTGATGAGGCAAATGGGTTGTTAAATTTGGGAAGCAACCCAGATGCGCTTGCCATCATTACAGAGGCAAAAGAACAACTTCAAATCGGAACACCCAAAGAAGAAGATGCCCATTCGAAACGGAAACTTAGCGACAAAAATCAGCAGCGAAAACTGGACTTGGATGCCAGTCAGCACTTATCGTCACAGGTTTATAAAGCGATCAACTCGCTTGCCCAGGCATTTGTATTGACCGAGAACCAGGAGTTCTCAGCCAAGGCCATTTCTTTGGCAATGGAAGTCAGTTCATGGGATGCGGCCGGAGTCACGCGCCTGTCAGATTTTGGCGATGCCCGCTGTATGCTGGCGATGGCGCTTGTTTTTGATACTTTTCACGGCCAATTAAACGACAGCCAGAAGAAAAAGCTGATTGCTGCCATCTCTAAAAGAGCAGAACATTTTTACCACAATTGGGTCAATGACATTGAATCCAAAGTTTTAAGCGGCCATGTGTGGCAGCATATTCTCCATTATTTTTTCCAGTCAGCATTGGCATTGCATGGCGAAGTTCCCGAAGCAACCAATTGGCTGACATACGCCTACGAACTTTTTCTGGCCCGTGCACCTGTTCTGGGAGGTTTTGATGGCGGATGGGCAGAAGGCGCTTCATACTTCAGGATGAACATGGAAACAATGCTCGACATCCCGCTTTTCATTCAAAAATTTACCGGGTTCGATTTCATCAATGCCCACCCCTGGTATGCCGAAAATATAAAATGGATGGTTTATCACATTCCACCCGGTTCTTCGGCCGATGGGTTTAGCGATAACTCGGAAGAAGTGCAGATGCCCGGAGCCGAATACATTGCATACGCCGAAGAGGTGGCAAAACTTACTGGAAATCCTTTAGCAGCCTGGTATGCCAGCGAATGCCGGAAATATGAAAATCCGGCTCTTTCACAAACTGAAACTTTGCGGTGGATCAGACTGGCCAGAACACGCGACCTGTCCATGCCTGAAACAACGCTGGTATCAACTCTTCCGATGGGAGCGGTTTTCAATGACATGGGACTTGCAGCCTTGCATACCAATCCGATGAATACAGAAACTGATCTGATGGTTGCATTCAAGTCAAGTCCGCTGGGTGCTTATGGACATTTGCTTTGCGATCAGAACACCTTCAATATTCTGTATGGGGGAAAGCCCTTGTTTTACCGCACCGGCTACAAAGTAACCATGGACGACCCGCACCGCACCGGCTGGTACCGCACCACCAAAAGTCAGAATGGCATATTGGTAAACGGAGAAGGACAATCATACAGCAGCGATTCATTTGGTTGGATTTCACGTTTTGTACAGGGCGACGAAATCGCTTACATAAAAGGTGATGCGACCAACGCCTATAAAAATGAAGATCCGACGGTGGATTCAGGCATCAAAAAAATATTCAGGCACATCATTTTGCTGAAACCCGATGTGGTAATTATTTACGATGAACTCGAATCCGGTCAGGACGTAAAATGGTCATGGCTGATACACAGCTTGCAAAAAATGAATATGGATACGGTCAGCCATACATTTTCGACGGAATTGCTTGGTGTAAAAGGCATTGGCAAAATGTTTCAAAGTCAACAGGCAAAATGGGAACTTGCTGACACTTCCGATGTGCCAGCTGTAAACTGGAGAAATGCGAAACACACCGATGGCACTTTAAAAACCTACGATGCCCCGCAATACCACCTCACGGTAAGTTCGCATCAAAAAAATAAGCGTATGCGTTTTATGACTATTTTGCAGATATCGCCTGATGCTGATCCGGACCGGATTTTATCCGATAGCCAACCTGATGAAAATGGGAAGTTGGACCTCACAATTGGACAATGGAATATCGCTGCCAGTCTGAATTCCAATTTTGCTGCTGAACTCGTGGTCAGCAAAACTGACGAAACAGCAGCTTTTTCAATTTATCCGAAAGAGATAAAATTGAATGGGAAAATAATTAGGGAAAAACAGGCCAACAGTTCCTTGCTGGCCGAAAAAAAGAACCGGAAAACAATCATCCAGGAAGTTGTAGATGCTATGCCTCATGCAATGAAAAATGTAATTTTATACAAACGCTAAATCCATCGATTCATGAAACTACTCACAGCAAGTTGTATGATGTTGGGCCTCTTGCCGATAGATCAGGTCAATGGCAAAGAAGGAACAAAGGATAAACCAAACGTACTGATGATTTGCGTGGACGATTTAAACGATTGGATTGATTGTATGGGCGGGCATCCGTTGGCTGAAACACCCAATATCGATAAACTGGCTTCCCGCGGTATTTTATTTACCAACGCCCACTGTCAGGTTCCTTTGTGCGGACCTTCAAGGGCTTCATTGCTAAGCGGGCTTCGCCCTTCAACAACAGGCATTTATGGTCAGATAAAAGATGGCGATATCAGGTCAGCGAATGAGCAAGCTAAAAAAACTGTTTTTCTGCCTGAATATTTCAGGAACAACGGATACCACACGATGGGCATCGGGAAAATATTTCATGACCACGCCCCTGCCGGTGTTTTCGAAGAATCAGGAGGAAGGGAAAAAGGGTTTGGACCTTTACCTCCAAACGGAAAAAAATTTCACTGGGATAAAAAAGGAACTCAAACCGATTGGGGGGCATTTCCTGAAACCGATCAGGAAATGCCGGATTACCATTCGGCGCAATGGACCATTGAACGACTCAAACAGAAACACACCGAACCGTTTTTTTTATCGGTTGGCTTTATCAGGCCGCACGTGCCCTGGTATGTTCCTGAAAAATGGTTCGACAAGTTTCCAATCGAAACAGTAACCACTCCGCCCTATAAAAAGGATGACAGAAACGACCTGCCACCCATCGCGCTTCAGGTCGACGACTTGCCAATGATGCCAACAACCGAATGGGCAACAGAAAATCATCAGTGGCAAAATATGGTTCAGGCTTATCTGGCATGTGTTTCTTTTGTTGACAATTGCGTTGGCAAAGTATTGAACGAGCTTGAAAAAAGTGACTATAAAAACAATACCATCGTCATTCTATGGTCGGACAACGGCTACCGGCTTGGCGAGAAAGGAACTTTTGCAAAACAATGTTTGTGGAACGAAGCAACCCGTGTTCCTCTAATAATTTCGCTTCCCGGAACAAAAAAGCCGGTGAAGTGCGACCAGCCTGTTGAATTGCTTGACATTTATCCAACACTTACCGATTTATGCGGATTGCCTGCAAACACAGCCAATGAAGGAAAAAGCCTGAAACCTTTGATGAACGAAAGTTTTGGTCATTCTGAAAATTATGCTGTCAGCACGTATGGCCGGAACAATCACGCGGTTATGTCGCAGCATTACCGTTATATTCAATATGAGGATCATTCAGAAGAATTCTACGACCTTAAAACCGATCCGAACGAGTGGAACAATATTGCTAATCAACCGCAAAATAAAAGCATAAAAGAGCAGCACAAAAAACAATTACCGTCGACAAATGCTCTTTGGTCGCCTAAATCAGAATACGACATCAATATTTTTTTGAAAAATCAAAGGCTCACACAATTAAGTTCAGAATAAATCAAACAAAAATTCATGCCTGAAAACCTCAAACAGATACAAAAAAGAACCTCATATTTAATCGGTTTAGTTTCAGTGACCTCTTTCGCTGGATTCTTTCCTGGAAGTTTTCAGCTAGAAAGTGCCACGGTAAACGATAAACGACCCAATATACTTTTGGCCATTGCCGATGATCAGTCGTATCCATACGCCTCTGCCTACGGAACAAAAGGAATTCGAACTCCTGCATTTGATGAAGTGGCCGGAAAAGGAGTTCTGTTTACCAATGCTTTTGTGGCAGCTCCGCAGTGCAGCCCTTCCAGAGCGGCTATCCTGACAGGCAAAAATATTTGGCAACTGGAAGAAGCCGGGACTCACAGCAGTTATTTTCCGGGAAAATTCCCTGTTTTTACTGATATTCTGGAGCAATCCGGATATTTTGTTGGTTACACCGGCAAACCCTGGGGACCCGGAAATTGGAAAGATGCCGATTGGTCACGCAATCCTGTTGGGCCGGAATATAATTCCAGAAAATTTGATTCAGTGCCAGCTTCAGGAATCAGCAAAACCGATTATTTCGAAAACTTCAGGGAATTCCATTCCAAAAAGAATGCTGAAAGTCCTTTCTTCTTCTGGTACGGAGCACAGGAACCTCATCGCGATTATGAAGAAGGTTCAGGATTGAAATCCGGGAAAAAACTATTGGATGCTCTAGTTCCCCCATTTTTGCCTGATATAAATCTGGTGCAAAGCGATGTGCTTGATTATGTCCTCGAAATTGAATGGTTTGATGCCCAGCTCGGCAAAATGCTGCGGTTTCTGGATGAGAAAGGAGAACTCGAAAACACCATAATTGTGGTTACTGCTGACAACGGAATGCCCTTCCCCTCGGCAAAAGCAAACCTTCAGGAATATGGAACCCACGTTCCACTCGCCATTTGCTGGGGCAAAGGAATCACCCGGCAAAAAGTCACAGACGAACTGGTCGGATTGATTGACCTGGCTCCAACATTTCTGGAAGTTGCCGGAGTTAAAGAAGTTCCGACGATGAGTGGTAAAAGTCTGGCAAACCTGCTTTTCAAACAGAATGACAAAAAATCTGAACCTTTCCGTAATCAAATACTCACCGGACGGGAGCGACATACACACGCACGGCCTGATAACGTTGGCTATCCGGCACGCGCCATCCGCACAAAAGATTTTCTTTTTATCCTGAATTTTAAACCGGAACGCTGGCCCGCAGGTGATCCTGCTCCCGAAAATTCAGGAAAATCATTAGAACCCGGTTATCATGACATTGACAACTCGCCAACCAAACTTTTTTTGATGGAGAAGCGCGACAAATACCCGCAACAATTCAAGATGGGGTATGAAAAACGACCATCCGAAGAATTGTACAGAATTAAGTCAGATCCGGGCTGTAGCCAAAATCTGGCGGATGATCCGAAATTCCAAGCTATAAAAAATGAACTGAGAAGTAAACTTAAAAATGAACTGAGTTCGCAGGGTGATCCGCGAATGACCGGTAAAGCAGATGTTTTTGAATCATATCCACGTTTTGGCGGTATGCGCGAATTCCCGGGGTTTAATGAAAAGGGGAAATATAATCCGAAATTTCAGTAAAATATGGCAACGAATAAAATTCAGCTTCAATTTCAGATTACCAAATACTGGCCTTTTATCGCTTTTGCTGGTTTAAACTTAAACGCTTTTGCAACTGAAAAAGCGTGGGATAAACGCCCAAATATCATCATCATTATGGCTGATGATATGGGATATTCAGACATCGGATGTTATGGAAGCGAAATAGCAACCCCCAACATTGATAGGCTGGCGGCGAATGGAGTGCGGTTCCAAAATTTCTACAACAATGCCAAATGTTGTCCGTCAAGGGCATCACTGCTCACAGGCCTTTACAATCATGAGGCCGGAATGGGCAACATGGTAACTAAAGCTGATGCAGAAATTCAGCCCGGACCATATCAAGGATTTTTGAATGAAAACTGCATGACGATCGGCGAAGTGTTGCGCATAAATGGCTATTCAACTTACATGTCGGGCAAATGGCATGTTGGCGAACGTCAGGAACACTGGCCTCTCCAGCGCGGATTTGACAAATATTTCGGCCTCATCAGCGGGGCGAGCAGCTATTTTGAAATTATTAAAGAGCCCCGTCCACGAAAAATGGCTTACGGAAACCAATCATACACTCCACCAGGCGATGGTTTTTATATGACCGATGCATTTTCTGATTCCGCCGTGGCATTTGTGAAATCACATGAAACGGCCGAAAAAGACAATCCATTTTTCCTATACTTGGCCTACACTGCGCCCCACTGGCCACTTCATGCGCTGGAAGAGGATATTAAGAAATATGATGGTAAATATGATATAGGGTGGGATTCGCTTCGCATTCAGCGATACAAAAAGATGCTTAGCCAAGAAATTGTGAATGAAAAACACGTTTTTAGTCCGCGTACAGATGGGATTCCAACCTGGAACGATGCGGAAGGAAAAGAATTATGGATACGCAGGATGCAGGTTTATGCAGCCATGATTGACCGGATGGACCAAGGCATTGGCCGTTTGTTGGAAACGCTTGAAAACTTGAATGAACTGGACAACACGCTGATCCTTTTCCTTGCCGACAACGGTGCTTGTGCCGAAGTCGCCTCTACCCGAAACCTTGGAATACCGGGCATTCCCCTCGGCGAAAAAGGTTCTTATGATGCTTACCTTGAACCTTGGGCAAATGCTTCCAATACGCCCTACCGCTACTATAAAAACTGGCTGTACGAAGGCGGAATCCGCACACCCTTGGTTGTTTCTTGGCCGGCAATGCTAAAAGGAAAAGGTCAGATTACTCCAGAAGTTGGGCACCTCATCGATATTTTGCCAACTTGTGTTGACGTGGCCGGCGGAAAATATCCTGAAGAATTCAACAACAAACAGATAAAACCATTGCGCGGAAAAAGCCTGCTTCCTACCTTTTCAGGAACCGGTATTAAAAGAACAGAACCAATATTCTGGGAATATGCAGGAGGAAAAGCAATGAGACTGGACAATTGGAAACTGGTTGCAAAAAAAGGCGGACCATGGGAATTGTATGACCTGGAAGTTGATCCGACAGAAATGAAGGATTTGAGCGATGCGCAAACTGATCGCCTGAATAAAATGTCGATTGCGTATCAGGAATGGGAAAAAGAAGTTGGGGTAAGGCAAGTAAAAGCAAAGAAATAATGAATTTTAAAAATCTGTCGATATGAGCATCCCTTTAAATAAACTTGTCAAAGCAGGAAAAATTTCCTCTGTTGCCCTTCTGTGTTTATCGGCGATAACGTGCGTTTCGGCCCAGCCGGTTCAGAAACCCAATTTCATCTTTATCTTGACCGATGATCAGGGCTGGACTTCTAGCTCACAATTAATGGACAACAACGTTCCCAATTCCAAAAGCGATTATTTCGAGACTCCCTCCATCGAAAGACTTGCCGAACGGGGGATGCGCTTTACCAGCGGCTATGCACCTTCTGCCTTGTGCTGTCCAACACGCAGAAGCATTTTGTTTGGCCAAGCACCCATGCGCCAGGGCGATGATGAACGTTTCATGGAAAATTACCATCCCGCCAATAAAGTGCAAGTCACCATCCCTTTAATGCTGAAATCGATTGATCCGGCGTACAAAACGGCGCACTACGGAAAATGGGATATGCGCGCGGATGTTTTTCCGGAAGATTTGGGTTACGATGAAAGTGATGGAAATACCGGAAACAAAAACGGGGATATGAATTCCACCAAACAAAATAAGTGGACGGCGTATTTTCTGAATAACGATCCCAAAAGGGTTGAAACCCTCACTGGCCGGGCCACTAACTTTATACAGCGAAATGCCAAATCGGGCAATCCTTTTTATTTGCAGGTTTCGCATTATGCCACCCATGTTGACATGCAAACCACAGAAGAACTCTACAGCAAATACCTGAATAAAAAGAAAGGTGAAATTCACACCAATCCGGCCTGGGCGGGAATGTTGGAAAACCTCGATTCCGGTATTGGCAGGATCCTCGACCTGATAGATCAGCTTGGAATTGCCGGCAATACTTATCTCATCTTAATGGCCGATAACGGTGGCGTGGAATTCATTCCTCCAGTTGGAAACAAATTTGACCATCCTTCTGCGTTTAAATCTCATCCGCGAAATTATCCCCTTCGCGGTGGAAAGTGGACTTTATACGAAGGTGGGATCCGTGTGCCGTTTATTGTTGCAGGACCCGGAATCTACCCCGGAAGCCACTGCGATGTGCCTGTTACAGGCTGGGATATTCTCCCAACCCTGGCCGATCTGGCCGGCAACAAAACTCCGCTTCCGAAAAATCTGGATGGCACAAGCTTTCGGCCGCTGCTCGAAAAAGGAAATGATGGCAAGATGGCCCGGAAAAAAGAAGAACTGGTTTTTCATTACTACGGAAAATCCCATTCAGCAATACGTGCAGGCGATTACAAACTGATTAAATTCTGGAACCTGAAAAAAACCGAATTGTACAACCTGAAAGATGATCTTGGTGAGCTGAATGATCTCTCAAGAGAATATCCGGAGAAAGTAAAGGAACTTGAAAAACTATTGACCAGTTACATGGAAGAAGTTCATGCCGAAGTGCTTTATCCGCCTGTTTCAAAAAAGGCCAAACAATCCAATAACGAAGACTAAATATTTAAAATGAAACCGACACAAATTCTTATAGCAGGAGTGCTTTCCTCCGGACTTTGCTTTCCCATTGCAAGTGACGGGAAGCCGAAACCGAATAAACATCCCAATATCATTTACATTTTAACCGACGATTTGGGTTATGGCGACGTTTCCGTTTACAACCCGAACGGCAAGATTTCTACGCCCAATATCGACCGCCTGGCTTCTCAGGGAATCCGTTTTACCGATGCGCATTCACCCTCTTCGGTTTGCACACCAACGCGCTACGGAATCCTCACCGGTCGGTATTCGTGGAGAAGCCGCCTGCCGGTGGGTGTTTTGCGCGGATACAGCCAGTCGCTGATTGAAAAAGACCGCACAACAGTCGCTTCTCTCCTGAAGAAAAATGGCTATACTACCGGAGTTATCGGAAAATGGCACCTCGGGCTCGACTGGGCATTAAAGAATGGGGGAAACAATTCCCCGGGGAAAAATTCCGAAATCAAAGAAATCGATCCCGAGCTGATTGATTTTTCGCTTCCGCCAACCGACGGCCCGATGAACCATGGTTTTGATTATTCCTATATTCTGCCGGCATCGCTCGATATGCCGCCATATTGCTACCTCGAAAACCACAAACTGACGGCTCCGTTAAGCGAACAAAGTCATGGAAGCAATCCGGCAAACGGAACTACGGGAGCTTTCTGGCGAGCCGGATTGATGTCTGAACGATACGAATTTGATCGGGTGACGCCCACTTTTACGCAAAAAGCCATATCATTTATCAGGGAACAATCCGCTACAGAAAAACCTTTTTTCCTCTACCTGCCATATCCATCGCCACACACGCCCTGGCTGCCTTTGACCGAATACCGGGGAACGTCGAAAGCAGGCGAATACGGCGATTTTGTGCAAATGGTGGATGCCGAAGTTGGGAAAATACTGAAAACGCTCACCGAATTGGGGCTGGACGAAAATACGGTTGTATTCTTTACCAGCGATAATGGACCTTTTTGGAGACCTCCGTTTATTGAAGAATTTAACCACCGCGCAGCCTCCATCTATCGTGGAATGAAAGCCGATGCTTTTGAAGGCGGTCACCGGATTCCATTCATTGTCAGGTGGCCGGGAAAAATAAAAGCAGGAAGCCAATGTGCCGAGCCAATAACTTTGACCAACCTGCTGGCCACCTGCTCCGGAATTGTCAATCAAAAATTAGCCAAAAACGAAGGGGAAGATAGCCAAAGCATCTTGCCGTTACTGCTTGAAAATACCAAAGAATACGTCCGACCGGGAGCGCTGATTCAGCACTCATCCAAGGGAATTTTTGTGGTGCGGCAAGGCGATTGGAAATTAATCAACGGACTGGGTTCGGGAGGTTTCACAAAACCGGAAACGATTCAGCCCAAAGAAGGTGAAGCCCCGGGACAATTGTACAACCTGAAAGAAGATCCGTCAGAAACGGCAGATCTGTATTCGAAATATCCGGAGAAAGTGAAGGAATTAAATGCAATCCTCCTGAAATTTCAGGAAACAGGCAGAAGCAGATAACTAAAACCAACGAAACAATGACCAATAACCGACTAAAGAAACGAACATGCCGCTGATAATTATTTCATCGGAGGCGGCACAAAAATAGAATGAAAATTGATGTTCAAAGTGGATGCTTTCTGGTATGTGAGTTCCATGAGAACGCTTAATAATCAATTAATTAATACCGATATTTTCGAATGAAATTCAGGAAAATATATTTGATATTGCTACTTCTTGTAGCGATCGTTTCAAGCGTAATAATCGACCTTGTCCGTAACTCGGGCTATGATGTTTATCCCGACTGGCCGCCTAAAAATGTGAAATACGAGCAGGAACGCGTGTATCGTGATCTGGTTGCCGACTCGGTTAAAATTGACTGGAACCGGCTAAATGCCACGCTCGAAAACATGGACGACTTCCGGATGGTTGCCATTATCAGGATATTGTATGAATTTGAAAACCAGATACCCGACACGGTAAGGCAAAAGATCGAAAGATCACTCACCCAATTCCGCTACTGGTGGGACGAGCCGGGCGGAAACTCCATGTGCTACTGGAGCGAAAACCATCAGATACTGTATGCTTCAGAACAATTTCTGGCTGGACAATTTTATCCTGATAAAATATTCAGCAACACCGGACTGACCGGCAAACAGCTTCAGGAGAAAGGCCGAAAACGTATCCTTTCGTGGCTCGAAATGCGCTGGAAATATGGTTTTACGGAGTTCAATTCAAATGTGTATTACAAGGAAGACATTGCCCCGCTGATCAACCTGATTGACTACGCCAACGATGATGAAATTGTGAGGAAAAGCGAGATTATCATGGATTTGATTTTCTACGATGTAGCCGCACAGAGTGTAAAAAATACTTTTTCATCTGCCAGTGGCCGGGCATACGAGAACAACCGCAAAGGCGGCTCACACAATAACCTGAACGGAGCTACCAACTATTACTGGGGCGATGGCGGTGAAATAAAACCGGGCATGACGTTCGGCCTGATGACGACCCGAAAATACAAGCTTCCGGCGGTGTTGAGCGAAATTGCGCACGACAGCGGCAATGTGGTGATCCGACAGGCCAATGGACTTGATCTTCCGGAATTGAAAACGGAAGGTTTCTCCGGAACCGGTGATGAAAGTATGATGATGCAACTCGGCATGGAGGCTTTTACCAATCCTGAAGTGGTTCACAATACGCTCAACTGGGCCCGTGAAAACAGGATGTTCACCAATTATACACTCGCCGATCTGAAGACCCTGAACTTTACTATTTTTCGCATTTTGCATCTTGAACCACTGATTGTAAGGATGATCAATCCGCCAAGCAACGGAGTCGCCATTCAGAGAGGAAATGTTTACACTTACAAAACGAAGGACTATTCGCTTTACACGGCACAGAACCACCATCCCGGTACTTATGGCGACCAGCAACACGTAGCCGGAATGAACATCGGCGATTCGTTCAGCATTTTCCATACCCATCCGGCGCTTAGTGAAGGCAGGAAACAGCAATCGCCCAACTACTGGGTGGGCTACGGAAGACTTCCCCATGTAGCACAGGATTCTTCGGTTAACCTTGCGATTTATGACATTCCGGAGAAAAAAAGTATCATGGAAAAAGAGCTCCTGCATTTTACCCATGCATGGTTCCCCAAAGAGCAATTCGACAGCGTTTATCTCGTAAACAATTATGCTTTCGGGAAAAAAGGCAATACATATTGTGCCTTTATCGCAAAAAATCCGCTGAACTATAAAGCCGGAAGTAACAGCGATATCATTCAGGAAGGACGTCAAACCTTCTGGATTACAGAGGCCGGGTCGCGCGATGAAGACGGCTCTTTTGACCGTTTTTACAACCGGATTTTAAACAACAAAACAAGCTTTGATGATCAGAAACTTGAGTTGGCGTACGTATCGAAAGGGAAAGAATACAAACTGAAATACAAATCCGCATTTTGGGTTGACAATCAGGAAATGAACACCACTTACAATCGCTTCGACTCTCCATACATTCAGGCAAAAAAGGGAGCCAAAGCGTTTCATTTTGAGCAGAACGACAAATTTCTGCACCTCGATTTTGAAAACATGACACGAAATTTTAATTAACTATGAAAACCATTAACCTGATTATCGGAGCAGTTTTTATACTGATCTCCTCCTGCACGGTCAACGCTCCAAAAGCCACACGACCTGTCGATTTGGTCTATCCGCAACTTGATACGGAAAATTCGCGGTGGATATTTTTTTCCTCGGCCTGTCGTCCGTTTGGCATGGTCAACCTTAGTCCTGACAACAAAGCCGATACCGACTGGGGTTCTGGATATAGATACGAAAAAGATTCCATTCAGTTTTTCAGTCACATTCACGGCTGGCAATTGTCGGGAGTTCCGGTAATGCCTGTAAACGGGGAATTCAAAGGTCATTTGGGATCGAAAGTTTACGGCTCGAAATACAGCCACGACAACGAGACTGTCAAACCCGGCTACCATTCCGTTTTTCTGGAAAGCTATGGAATCAAGGCTGAACTGACCTCCACCACACGGGTTGGATTTCACCGTTACCAGTTTCCGGCGTCTGAAGAAAGCTACATTTTACTCGACCTTGCAACGCTGCTTGGACCAAGCGGAACGGTAAAAGCCCGTGCCACAAAAATAACCGACAAGGAAATTCAGGGATACGCCCTGATGGACAAAACAACCCGACGGCCAAAGCAAGTTTCGGTCTATTTCAACATTCAGTTTGATACTGATTTTGAGCAAATGTCGGCATGGAAAGACGGACAACTTTCAGGAAAAACAGATGAATTTGAAGGAAGCAACGGAGGCGTTTACCTAAAATTTGATACTCAAAAGGAGAAAATCATCCAGATGAAAGTGGGCATTTCGTATGTCAGCG
>SWCA01008066.1_pt1 | contig 19200 bp, 9 predicted proteins | sample 4692961 | NCBI WGS metagenome assembly SWCA01 (sample SAMN10267275, study PRJNA491770) | bioreactor metagenome | isolation source: DHS bioreactor inoculated with | place: Japan: off Shimokita Peninsula
GGAATTTATATTTATCAGCCTGACATCAACCGCTTTGAGCGATCAGAGGTTTACAACGCCATTTTTGAAAACCAGAATGATATTGACTATATCTATGAGGATCAATATAATAATCTTTGGTTTGCCGCGGGAAATGTACCAGGAGTCATTCGGTATCTGGAGGATGGGACCTTTACGAAAGTAGTAGCTCCATTCGAGAAGCTTTCAGGTCGGCTGATTTCTGGGTTTCAGCATGTGCACGTGGTTGACATACAAAATACGTTTATCTCGCTTGAAGACGGACTGGCACACTATTCACCAAGCTACCAGACAAAGAGCACCTTACCCCTGCATGTTCACATCCGTGAGGTGGTTAACCTTCAGGATGGAAGGGATTTTTATCCCAATTACATCAACGAGGCCCTGTCGGAAGATTCCTTGACCTTCAAGTATCAGGGAAATAATCTGAAATTTGTCTATTCCAGCTCTGACTATAAAAGTTTGGGCAAGATCAAATTCAGTTATTTCTTGGAGAATTACAACACCGAATGGTCGGAATGGTCAGCGGAATCGACGACCGAATTTATGAATTTGCGCGAAGGCGACTATGTTTTTAAGGTGAAAGCCCGTGACCCCTTCCAAAATGAAAGCGAAGTGGCCAGCTTTTCATTCTATATTGACCCGCCTTGGTATCGCTCAGTTGTGGCTTTGCTTGCGTACACGCTTGCCGTATTCATCCTAATTGCGATCCTGGTTTGGTGGGTATATCGTCGCATGCAGATTTCGAAGCGCAAGGAACGGCTTAAGAACCTGCAGGAACACCGGAAACGGGTCCACCAATACCAGCGTGAAGTGCTGGTGTCGGAAAAAGAAATTATTAAACTCCGGAACGAGCAATTGCGGGGTAAGATGATTCATTTGGATAAAGAGTTGGCTAATCAAACCATGCACTTGGTTCAGAAAAACAAGTTTATGGGCAAGTTGAAAAATGAGCTTAAAAGCCTTCAGAGCTTGGTTGACGATAGTGCTGCAAAATCGAAGATCAGCTTAATTATCAATCGTATTGATAAAGAATTTGACAATGAAAAGCAGAAGGAGCTCTTTGAAACCTATTTTGACGAAGTACATGAAGACTTTTTTAAACGCCTCGCGGATCGTTTTCCAGCATTAACCCCACGCGAGCAAAAGCTTTGTGCCTATATAAAAATGAATATTTCTACTAAAGAGATTGCCACCCTGCAAAACATATCTTCACGTGGGGTTGAAATCAGCCGCTACCGCCTGCGTAAAAAATTGGGTCTGGACCGCGATACCAATTTAAGCACCTTCATCACAAGTATTTGAATCATGCTGTAAAGCATGTTTTCGTTTGATGTATACGATTTTAATCGTTAAAAAATGTTAAACGAATGATATGTAGTGAATTACAATATTGTTGTAGTGTTACTGTAGGGGCATTGTGAATAGCATAGTAGCAATAATGATGTAGAGTAATATTTGAGTGTCTGATTTTTTAGATCCATGTTTGCCATCAGATTTTTGATTTTTATGGAAAAATTATTTGCTATTTAAAAACTTAACGTATGAAAAGAATCTTATTTTTCTTATTCTGTTCGTTCTTTAGTCTGAGTTTATTTGCCCAGGAAATTACGGTTTCTGGTAATGTAACCGCTAAAGATGATGGCCAACCCCTGCCAGGGGTAACTGTAGTTATTCAAGGAACAACTACAGGGACTATTACCGACTTCGATGGTAATTATACCTTGCAAGTACCATCAAATGCTACGCTCGAATTCTCCTACATTGGGATGAAGAGTCAGTCCGTTCCGGTTGATGGCCGTTCGGTTGTCAATGTGGTGTTGGAAAATGATGCCTTTGATGTCGATGAGGTTGTGGTTGTTGGATACGGCGTTCAGAAGAAAAGTCTTGTAACCGGAGCCATCAGTAAAGTCGGCGGCGAAGAACTGGTCAAGACTTCTGATATGAGAGTATCTCAGGCCTTGCAGGGAAAAACCGCAGGCGTGGTGATCACCAGTAATTCAGGACAGCCCGGAGATCAGGTATCCATACGGATTCGTGGTATTGGTACAAATGGTGATGCAGAACCGCTATACATTGTTGACGGCTTACCGATGAGTAAGGAAGGAATTGACTTCCTAAGCTCTGGTGATATTGAGTCAATCGAAGTTTTGAAAGATGCTGCCTCAAGTGCTATTTACGGAGCGCGTGGCGCGAACGGTGTCATTCTGATCACGACGAAAACGGGTGAGAAGGGCGAAAAATTCACCATCAGCTATGATGGATATTACGGTGTGCAAAACCCATGGAAGAAAATTGATGTCTTAAACGCTGATGAGTATGTTACCCTGATCAATGAAGCCTCGCTAAATGGCAATGGAAGCTACCGGTTTTCATCCGCTCAGATTAGTGGCTTTACCGCTGATACTGATTGGCAGGATCAAATGTTTAATTATGATGCCCCAAAGCAGAATCACGCGATTACCATGACTGGAGGAACAAAGACCACCAGCTACTCGTCTTCGCTGAGCTATTTTAGCCAGGAAGGAATTGTAGCTAAAGGGAAATCTGATTTTGAAAAGTTTACGTATCGTTTAAATACGGTTTCCGAATTTGGTTTTTTAAAAGTTGGCTCAAACATCAACCTTGTCCGCATTATTAGTCGGGGAATTGATACTAACAGTCATTTTGGAAACGGTTTGGCTCAGGCATTAAATATGCCTCCAATAGTTCCGGTTAAAAACGAGGACGGTACCTGGGCGGTTCCTGAGCAATTTGGGATTGGCCTTCAGGAGATCACCAATCCGGTTGCACTTCTGGATCAGGTTAACTCGGAGACTAAAACCAGTAAATTGGTTGGTGGACTTTTTGCTGAAGTAGATTTCGGACAAATCAATACCTCACTGGCTGGCTTGAAATTTAAAACGACCTATAGCGGCGAATTGGCTCTGGTTGATACCAGAGGGTATACTCCTGAATATTATTTGGATGCCATGCACTTTACCGTTGCCGATGAGGCAAGAAGATCGATGGATCTCTGGTCTAGATGGAACTTTGAGAATATTTTGACTTACGACAAGACAATCGATGAGCATCATTTCACAGTGATGGCTGGTATGACTGCCTTCAAAGATTTTCATGATAATGTTTCCGGCAGTAAAAAGGATGTTATCTTCAATGATTTTGAACATGCTTACATCGATAATGGGACAGATCCGGAGAGTGTTAATGCCGGAGGCGGCTATTCAGAACACACGGTGGCTTCGCTGTTCGGACGTGTAAATTATGATCTGATGGATCGCTATATGCTGACTGCTACACTTCGTCGCGATGGTTCATCACGTTTTGGATCTGAAAACAAATATGGCTACTTCCCTTCAGTTGCTGGTGGATGGGTGATCTCAAGAGAAGACTTCATGTCGAATACCTCTGGAGTGATCGATCTTCTGAAATTCAGAGCGAGCTGGGGACAAAACGGTAGCGAGAGTATTGGAGACTTTGGTTATACTTCAATTATCGGTAATCAGAATATCTACTATTTTGGAGACAGCAAAACGCAATACAACGGCACACAGCCAACCAAAATTGCCAACCCATCATTAAAATGGGAAACGTCAGAGCAAACAAATATTGGTGTTGATCTTTCAACGCTTGGAAATAGTTTACGTGTTACCTTGGATTATTATTCAAAAACGACCAAAGACTGGTTGGTAACCGCGCCGGTGCCCCTGCTTGTTGGTAACTCAGCCCCAACGATTAACGGAGGTTCGGTAAGAAACTCAGGATTTGAAGCTGAAGTGGCCTACAAAAAACAATTTGGGAAGCTGTACTTCAGTGCTTCAATCAATGGAGCATACAACAAAAATGAAGTTCTTGAGATCAACAATGCTGAGAAACGCTTGACCGGTGGCGATGGCGCATTTGGCCAGGGAAATGTTATTTATGCCACTGTTGGTTCACCCATGGGGTATTTTAATGGTCTGAGAACCGATGGTATTTTCCAAACCCAGGAGGAAATTGACAACTATGTGAATTCCGAAGGTGCAATGCTCCAACCAAATGCTGTTCCCGGCGACATTAAATTTGTTGATGCCGACGGTAATGGATCAATTGACCGCGACGCAGACCGAGTTAATTTAGGTTCCCCACACCCAGATTTTACGGGTGGAGTGAATATGAATTTGGAATATGCCGGATTTGACTTTAACATGTCAGTATATGCCGCATTGGGACAGGAAGTTTACGATGCTACCAGACGCTACGATATGAATGAGGCCAATTATCCTGCCACTTGGCTTGATCGTTGGACCGGACCAGGAACATCGAACGAATTCCCCCGGGTGACATTTGTTGATGGCAATCAAAACATGACAACTGTGAGTGATTTCTTCGTTCAAGACGGAAGTTTTGTAAGATTAAGAAATATGTCTTTGGGCTATACCCTGCCGAAAAACATCACAAATTACCTGAAAATAAACCGCATCCGTTTTTACGTTTCAGGTGAGAACCTCTTAACCTTTACCAAATATGATGGATACGATCCTGAAATTGGTGGCGGTGTATTCGACAATGGTATCGACCACGGTATTTATCCGCAAGCCCGCACAATTCTTGGTGGTGTAAATATTACTTTTTAACATGAACATTTTAAAATAAAAATGAAATGAAAAATAAATCGATCTATATATTCAGCTTCATTGCCCTAATGTTCATTCAGGTTTCTTGCACACAAGATTTCCTTGAATTGGAACCCAAAACCGGACAGGTTGAAGCAAATTATTACAAAACAGAAGAGCAAGCGTTTTTAGCGGTCACTGCTGTTTATGATGCCTACTCGGTGCAAAATTGGCAATTTGCGCCTGTTATGTCTGATATCTTCTCGGACGATGCTTTTACCGGAGGATCAAATATTAACGACATGTCACAATTCCATCAAATGGAAATGTTTAATATGGATTCCGAAAACAATGCGGCTGCTGATCTATGGAACAGATGTTATTCCGGTATTTATCGTGCGAACCTATATCTTCAAAAGCAGGAGGAAGTAGAATGGGAAACAGAAGGAATGAAAGAGCGTCTGGAAGCTGAAACCTTGTTTTTACGCGCGTATTTCTATTGGGACTTGGTTCGTCATTACGGATCTACACCGCTAATTCTTGAAGTACTCCCTTCTGTTGAAGATTACAAGACGATCCCTCAAAATACACCGGACGAACTTTTTACACAAATTGCAGCCGATTTACTGGCAGCAGAAGCGGTGTTACCTACGGCCAATGAGCTTTCGGCCAGTGAAGCCGGACGTATTACCAAAGGTGCTGTTCAGGCGTTAATTGCTCGTATCTATTTGTATCACGAAGGTTTTGCAAGACCAACATTGGGACTTTCCGCCTGGAGCAATGGAAGCACAACGATTGACAAAACCTATGCACGTTCTGCTCTGGAAGCGATTATTACAAGTGAAGCGTATTCATTGGTTCCCGACTATGCTGAGCTATTCGATTGGGAAAACCAAAACAATGAAGAATCAGTTTTGGAAATTCAATATTCTGATAAAGCCAAATCGGGCGACTGGGGAGGCTGGAATATTAATGGGAACTTCTCAAGCGTGTGGATGGGTGTTCGTAATCCGGTTGGTGATAACGGAAGATTATTCCCAGGATGGTCATTCGACATTCCGACCTGGAGCCTTGCCAATGAGTTCGAGGCTGGTGATCCCAGAAAAGACGTAACGCTTTACAATGCCGAAGAACGACTGGATGATTATAACAGGGCATTTATGAATACTGGTTATTTCAATGGAAAATATATGGCATTGAACGCCTATATCGGATCAGGTGGAGACCAAGCTCATAACTTCCCTAGAAACCATATGGATATCCGTTATGCCGACGTCCTGTTGATGGCAGCGGAATTATTCCTGAACGACAATCCGACAAAAGCGACAGATTATTTAAACCGGGTTAGAACAAGAGCGATGGGAACCGGTGCCGCTTTGTCATCCGTAACTTTGGACGACATCTACCATGAGCGTCGTGTTGAGTTTGGAATGGAAGGCCTTCGTAAGTGGGACCTGTTAAGAAGAGGTAACGATTACGCTGCCCAAATGATTAATGCCAGCTTTAGTGTTCCTGGAGACGTACCAAATCCTTCACATTTTACACCACGCACATTTAAAGCTGATACTTGGGGTATGTTCCCGATTCCTGCCGGTGAGATACGTAACACAAACGACGGCGTTTTGCAACAGTTTGTTCCTGCATACAAGTAGACAATTAACCTATTCAAGTTTGAATAACCATTAAAAAGATTACAATGAAAAAGAATAAATATTTCGGGCTTATTTGGATGTTTGCACTGGCAATACTTGTTGCTTGTGAGCCCTATATAGACGAAAAATCTGGTTCAGGCCTTGTTGCTCCTCCCGAAGAAAGTGAAATGGATTTTTCAATTACTGAGGGTGAGGATGACTTTCACTACAATGTGGAACTGGTTAGTCCTCAGATCAATGGGATAAGCGTTATTACATTTGACTTGGGTAATGGCTCAAAAGCAAACGGTGAAAGTGCTGTTGGCTACTATCCTCTGCCGGGCGATTATACAATTACTATGACCGTGAAAACCAATGGGGGCAGCGCTTCCATCACAAAAAGTCTGACCACAACAGAGACTGACTACTCCATTTTTACTGATGAGAAATTTGTTTTTCTGAGTGGTGGAGTCGATGATCTGGATGGAAAAACCTGGGTGGTTGATGCCGAATCGCAAGGACATTTTGGCGTTGGAGACGCCGGTCTTGCTGGCGGTGTTGGTCTGGATTGGTGGTCGGCAGCTCCAATGGTCAAAGAGGGAACTGGAGCATATGATGATGAACTGACCTTCAATATCAATGGATTTGAAGTTACTTATGATAATAAGGGTGTAAGCTATGTAAAGGCTTATATGAAAGATGATCCAAACTTAGCCTCGGTGTACCGCAATCCCCGATTAAACAAAGATGACTGGGATGTGGATTACACGACACCTGTTACGGGTACCTGGTCTATCACAGAACGCGATGGTAAAAACTTCCTAACCATCAGCAGTGAGACACCGATCATTCCTGGATTGGATGTAGGGGCAAAGAATAATGAGTATGAGATTATCAGTATCTCTGAAAATTACTTGGAACTGACGTGCTTTAGTGCCTATGAAGACTGGACCAAGTGGCATTTTCTTTTACGCAATAAAGCGTACGAGAAACCTACTGTCGCATTCGATGTCAATATGGTTGCTGGTTCTGAAGTGAATGAATATGAAGTCAGCATTACCAATGTCGATATTCCTGCCGGTCAGTCAATTGACAAAGTTACGGTAGACTTTGGAAATGGCACAGTCGTGGAATCGGCTGACTATAGTGAAGTCATCAGCAATGTCTACATGCGTATGGGGTCTTATCCTGTAAAAGTTACCGTTGCAACTTCGGTTGACGATCATGAAAGTACTTTTACGGCTGACATTGCCGCCAACCATCCCGATTACGTTCCATTCCTGCTCGACGAGATGGTGATGTACAACGATTTCAGCGAGGTGGCTTTGGCCAATGTAAATGGCGAAGACTGTTTCGTATCGATTATGAACAATCCTTCGCGCATTTATCCAAATAGAAGCTCAAAAGTTGCCTTCTATTCTAAAACTGGTCAGCCATGGGCCAATGCCAATATGAAGCTGCCAGCCGGTTACCGGTTTGACCTGAGGACAGTTTCAACCTTCAAAATGATGGTTTACGGAAAGGCAGGCGATGTGGTATTGCTGAAACTTGAGAATACTGATATGGGCGGAAATGCTTGGCAGACAGGGGTCGAGCTCACCTATACCATCCAGCAGGACAATACCTGGGAAGTGGCCGAGTATGAATTTGCGGGAGCACCAACCGCTAATCTTTCATGGGATGCCGGATTGGCACCACTGATGGCCAGTGATGTGACTGCGGATGACCGTTATAGCCACGATTTCTATAATATTATCAGGATTATGCTGAACGCTAATGAGGGAGAAGGTAAAGTCGGAACACACGAATTCTATTTTGATGAATTGTCGGGTCCTCACGTTGAGGGTATCAAGTCGGCAAAAATCAACTAATGACAATTTGAATGACAACTGAAAACCTGCCTGCCCGAATTTGGGCAGGCCAGGTTTTCTTATCCATTATCAGAATGAAAACAACCATCCTATTTTTACTTGGATTGCTCCTGATTAACGGAGCCCAGGCAAGCGTTTCTTCAGAGAAGAATGAACCGAACGAGCGAAAGATTGAAGAACTGATTTCCAAAATGACCCTTCAGGAAAAATTGGGACAAATGTCGCAGTTTGACCCCGGGCAGTTAGGCGGGCCGGAAGATACCAGGCAAGCCATTAAAGATGGGAAAGTGGGTTCGATTTTGAACCTGGTTGGCGCGCGTGAAGTGAACGAATTACAAAAAGTTGCGGTCGAAGAAAGCCGGCTGGGTATTCCGCTGGTTATTGCACGCGACGTGATTCATGGCTACCGGACCATCATGCCGATTCCGCTAGGATTAACCGCCGGATGGAATGCTGAACTGGCCGAAAAAGCAATGGCTGTGGCTGCTGAAGAAGCCGCTTCGGAAGGGATTCACTGGACCTTTGCGCCAATGATTGATGTTTCGCGCGACCCGCGCTGGGGGCGCATTGCCGAAAGTAGCGGCGAAGATACTTACCTGAGCTCGATCATGGCCAAAGCGATGATTAAAGGTTTTCAGGGCGACGACCTGAGTGCGCCCAACACGATTGCTGCCTGTGCCAAACATTACGTGGGCTACGGCGCTGCCGAAGGCGGACGTGATTACAACACCACCCTGATTCCGGAAGTGCAATTACGGAACGATTACCTGCCTCCATTTCAAGTGGCTGTCGATGCCGGTGTGGCGACTTTTATGTCGGCTTTTAATGATTTGAATGGCGTGCCGGCCAGTGGAAACGAATTCACCCTGAAGCAAATTCTGCGTAACGAGTGGAACTACAAGGGAATGGTGGTAAGCGACTGGGCTTCGATTGCCGAAATGATTCCTCATGGCTTTGCGGCCAACAGCAAGGAAGCCGCTGAAAAAGCGCTGAAAGCCGGAATTGATATGGAAATGGCCAGCAATACCTACGTTGAGAACGTCCAGGCTTTACTGAATGAAGGCAAAATTGAGATGACGACCATTGATGAGTATGTCGCCAATATTTTACGTCTTAAATTTGATTTGGGCTTGTTCGATAATCCTTATACCGATGAGTCGGCAGCTGCCAAATCTATTCTTTCGGATAAAAACTTACAAGTAGCGAAAGAAGCAGCCAGCGAAAGTTTTGTGCTGCTGCAAAATAACAATAATGTGCTGCCCCTCTCAAAAGATCTTTCGTCGGTTGCTGTAATTGGCCCTTTGGCCGATGCCCCGCACGACCAAATGGGAACCTGGGTTTTTGATGGAAAAAAAGAAAATACCATTACGCCATTAACGGCCCTGAATGAAATGCTGGGAGCCGATAACGTAAACTTTGCCCGCGGCTTGCAAATCAGTCGGACCAAGACCACCGAAGGATTTGCTGAAGCAGTTGAAGCCGCCAACAAGTCGGATGTGGTGCTGTTGTTTTTGGGTGAGGAATCCATTCTTTCGGGCGAAGCACATAGCCTTGCCGATCTCGACCTGCAGGGTGCGCAGTCGGAACTGCTCGATGCCGTAGCCGAAACCGGTAAGCCTGTTGTGTTGGTCATTATGGCTGGGCGCCAGTTGACGATTCAAAATGAACTGGCAAAAGCCGATGCGGTGCTCTATGCCTGGCATCCCGGAACCATGGGCGGGCCAGCCCTGGCCGACATGTTGTTTGGTAAAACCACTCCCTCCGGAAAGTTGCCGGTTACCTTTCCAAAAACAGTTGGGCAAGTACCAATTTACTACAACCATAAGAATACCGGTCGGCCGGCTGATTATCAACAATGGACCGATATCAATAAAATACCGGCCGAAGCAACCCAGCATTCGCTGGGCAATACCTCGCATTATTTGGATGCCGGTTTTGAGCCGCTGTTTCCGTTTGGTTTTGGTTTGAGCTATACCACCTTTGACTATTCCGATCTGAAGTTATCATCCAAAAACATGGGAGTGGATGGTTCAATTGAGGTTTCTGTCCAATTGAAAAACACGGGGGAGTATGAAGGAGCTGAAGTGGTTCAACTGTACATTCGGGACCGTTTTGGAAGCGTGACCCGTCCGGTAAAACAACTGAAAGGCCATAAAAAAGTAAGTCTAAAGCCGGGTGAAACGACCACGGTGAGCCTGACCTTGGCTGCCAAAGATTTGGAGTTCTTCAATGGAACGGGCTATGTGATTGAACCTGGTGATTTTGATGTTTGGGTAGGTACCAACTCCAGCGAAGGACTGCACAGCGAATTTTCGATTTTCGAAGACTAGTTTGGCTGATTTTAAAATCCAGAAATGATGAACCTCATTCGTCGATTAAGCTTGATAATTGGTTTGCTGGCAGGAATAGTCGTGTCGGTTGATGCCCAGACCTACTTACATGCCGATGGCAAAAATATTGTTACCAGTGAAGGGGAAAACATTATTCTGAGAGGAATTGGCACCGGAAATTGGATGTTGATGGAAGGCTACATGATGAAAACCGAAGGTATTGCCGGAACGCAGCACGAATTCGAAGCCAAATTAATTGAAACGATTGGAGCCGAAAAAACAGAGACTTTTTTCAACACTTGGCTGGCCAATCATTTTACCCGGACTGATGTTGATTCGATGAAAGCCTGGGGCTTTAACAGTGTACGGGTAGCTATGCATTACAAGTGGTTTACGCCGCCCATCGAAGAAGAGCTCATTCCCGGAGAGAATACCTGGCGATTCAAAGGTTTTCAGATGATCGACAAGTTGTTGGACTGGTGCGAGGCCAATGAGATGTATTTGATTCTTGACCTGCATGGAGCACCCGGCGGACAAGGTGCGAATGCCGATATTTCGGATTATGACCCTTCTAAACCGTCGCTGTGGGAAAGTCAGGCCAATAAGGATAAAACGGTTGCCTTGTGGCGTAAATTGGCTGAGCGCTATGCCAATGAACCCTGGATTGGCGGCTATGATCTGATTAATGAAACCAACTGGACATTTCCGGAAGGAAATAACTCCCAAATGCGTGAGCTGTTTGGTCGAATTACCGATGCCATTCGAGAAGTTGATCCCAATCACATCATCTTTATTGAAGGAAACAGTTGGGCCAATGATTTTTCAGGCTTAACACCGCCATGGGATGATAACATGGTATACAGCTTTCACAAATACTGGAGCGGAACAGGAGCAAGCGACCTGGATTGGATTCTGGCAATCAGAGATGAGCACAACGTTCCCATCTGGATGGGAGAATCAGGCGAGAATTCAAATACATGGTTTACGGATTTCATTGCGCTTTGCGAATCGAACAACGTAGGTTGGTCGTGGTGGCCGGTGAAGAAAAACGGCATTAACAATGTGCTGAACGTCCCGATTAACAAAGGGTATGAGGATTTGGTAAAATACTGGAAAGGTGAGATTTCAACTGCCCCAACCGAAACACAAGCCTATCAGGCCGTTATGCAGTGGGCCGAGAACCATAAAATTGAAAACTGTGGCGTTCAGTACGATGTAATTGATGCGATGATCCGTCAGCCGCACACCGATGCGGTTATTCCCTTCAAAGAGCATCAAATGTCAGCGCCCATATTCTATAGCGATTTTGATTTAGGGAAAAATGGAATTGCTTATTTCGATAACGATGTGGCCCATGACGGTGGTGAATGGACTGCCTGGAATACCGGTTGGGGACTGAGAAATGATGGGGTTGACATCGAAGTTACCAAGGATGCCGGAGGAATCATCAATGGATATCATGTTGGCTGGACAGAGAAAAACGAATGGATGCAATATTCTCTATCGGCAGATTCGACCGCCAGATACACGCTCAACGTTCGTTATGCTTCAGGAGGTTTGGGGTCAAAAATACACCTGGAAGTGAACGGGGCTGATGTTACCGGCGAGCTGTCATTGCCGTCAACAGGGGGTTGGCAAAGTTGGCAAACGGCGACATTTGAAAATATCGTGATTCCCGGTGGGGCAATCAAGATGAAGTGGGTCATTGACAGCGGAAGTTCCAATCTCAACTATTTTGAATTCACTAATCCCAAGTCAGCTCAGTCGGTTGATTTTCAGGCTTTATCCGCCAGCACGTCTGCTGATGGTTACGAAATCAGCATAGGTTTCAACAAAGAGATTACAGGCATAGATGCTGAATTAGAGCTAAGCGATTTTCAATTAAGCCTTGACGGAGAGCCGTTTAGTAGTTTGTCGATCCGAAAAGATCCGTCCTTATCATCGGTGCTGATCATCGAGCACGATACCAAAATTTATTCAGATCAAGTGGTTACTGTGTCGTACAATGGAACATCTGTAAAATCGGGAAGGCAAAACCTTATCGAATTTGGCAATCTGGTTGCTAAGAATAACTTACATACATCGTATGTCATACCTGGGAAAATTCAGTCTGAAGAATTTTATACGAATAATGGTTTCGCTCTCGAGAATTGTCAGGACATTGGGGGAGGGAAGAATACTGCCTATGCTGCTGCAGGGAAATACCTTGACTACCAGGTGCATGTTGCCACTGCCGGCAACTATCGTCTGGAATATCGCGTGGCAACAGAAAGGGCGGACGCTGAGCTGGTTTTTCAGGTGGGTGATGGTGAGAACTTCAGCTCGCTGGATACCTTGCGGATCGCTCCTACTGGCGGATGGCAAAAGTGGGAGACCCAATCATCCACTGTCCATCTGGAGGAGGGGTATTATTTTGTGCGTTTATTGGTTAAACAGGGCGAGCATAACCTTAACTGGTTTAATTTGGATTTTAGCACCTCTGTCAGCAGTCAACGAACACAGCCAGAATATCGTATTTATCCAAATCCTGCAAGTGACAAACTCCATGTGACTTTTTCGTCTACTAAAAAGTCAGATTATTTTTTGAAAGTTATCAGCTTTCAAGGAAATGTGGTGTTGAGTAAGGAAGTGGTACAGGCAGATCAGACCATGATTGATTTGAGAGGGCTTTCAAATGGAATTTATTTTGTTCAGATCGCAGGGAATGGAGCAGTAACCAGTGAAAAGTTTATCATTATGAATTAGCGTAAACAAAAAAAAAGATGAAAATAAAGTATCTACCATTCGTCATTTGGCTTTTTAGTATCGTTTTTTCTTGTCAGAGCAGCAGATCTGACAAAATTGAAAGCGGGTATGAGGAATATCAACTGGTCTGGTCCGATGAATTTGACTACGAAGGACTGCCTGATTCGGCCAAGTGGAGCTACGACACCGAGGGGAATGCCTGGCAGTGGGGAAACGAGGAAGAGCAGTATTATACCAGCCGGCGGTTGGCCAATGCCGAAGTGAAAGATGGAAAGCTGTTTATTACAGCGATTCTGGAAAACTATAAAGACCGGAACTACACTTCGGCCCGGCTGATTACAAAAGAAAAAGGCGACTGGCTGTACGGAAGGGTTGAAGTTTGTGCCAAATTGCCCGAAGGACGAGGTTTATGGCCGGCCATTTGGATGTTGCCAACCGATTGGGAATATGGCGGCTGGCCCGCCAGTGGCGAAATAGACATCATGGAAAACGTGGGTTACATGCCCGACACCATACTGGCTTCGTCGCACACCAAAACCTACAACCATAAGATTGGCACCCAGCGGTCGGACACGATCGTTATTCCAACCTGTTACGATGAATTTCATTTGTACCAATTGGATTGGGAACCTGAACAGTACAAGGTATTTGTGGATGGCGAGCACTTTTTCACATTTAAAAACGAAGGCACCGGGCCTGACGAATGGCCTTACGACAAACGTTTCTACCTGTTGCTGAACCTGGCTGTTGGGGGAACCTGGGGTGGCTTAGAGGGAATTGATACCGAGATTTTCCCGCGATCAATGGAGGTGGATTACGTAAGGGTTTATCAAAAAAAATAAAACAGGATGTCTATGAAAATACGTAGAATATTGATCTTATCCTCATTGACATTCTTTTCGTTGAGCCTAAGCTTGCAATCGCCAGGGCAGGGCGATTGTGAAAGTTTAGTTTGGGTTGATGAATTTGAGACCGATGGTGCTCCCAATGCTGCAAAGTGGGGGTACGACACGGGCGGTGGAGGCTGGGGGAACAATGAGCTGCAAACCTATACTAACACCCGCACGAACTCCTGGGTAGAAAATGGGAAGCTATATATCAAGGCTAAAAAAACAAACAATAGTTGGACTTCGGCCCGGCTGGTAACCAAAGGCAAAGGCGATTGGTTGTATGGCCGGATTGAGGTGAAGGCCAAGCTCCCTTCAGGAAAAGGAACCTGGCCCGCAATCTGGATGTTACCCACCGACTGGGTGTATGGTGGTTGGCCGGCCAGCGGCGAAATCGACATCATGGAGCATGTGGGGTACGATCCCGGTGTAGTGCATGGAACGGTGCACACCGAAGCTTATAACCACAGCATTGGCACCCAGGTGGGGCAAAGCATTCAGGTGCCTGATGCCATGAGCAATTTTCATGTTTATGCCATTGAGTGGGCCCCTGAATCGATTAAGTGGTACCTGGATGATCAATTGTACTTTACCTTCAACAATCAAAATAAAACTTTTGCTGAATGGCCGTTCGATAAGCGGTTTCACCTCTTGCTCAATATCGCTATTGGTGGCAATTGGGGTGGTGCGCAAGGTGTTGATCCCAATCTGACTGAAGCCATTATGGAAGTGGATTATGTGCGGGTGTACAGCAACAAGCTGCCACAGCCGGTGATCCAGGGATCAAACTTAAATTCGCTGAATGATCAAGTCACCTATTCTGTCAATGAAGTTTCGGGAGCACAATATACCTGGCATTTGCCTGATGGTGTGAACCTTCTGAGCGGCGAAGAAACCTCCAGCATCACGGTACAATGGAATGATGCGCCAGGGGATATTCAGGTTGAGGTTTCGACCCCCTGTGATGCGGTTATCTCCAATGTGTTTCATGTTGATTATCTTATTCAGCCAGGTTCCGATCGCTGGGATGTGTTACCGGCCAACGAGGAGCAGCAACTGCTTTGGCAGGCGAATCCAGGAGACGGTAATAGCTTGAATTTGAGTGAAACCAATGATGCCTTGGTGGTTGATTTTGAGGTTGCCAGTCCATCGCGGAATCCCAATTTTTTCTATGATTTTGATGGATTGATTGATGTGACTTCAATCAATGAATTAGCTTTCGATCTCAAAGTTGATCCGGAAAACCCGCCTTCAAACTTGCGTTTCGATTTGGTTGATGTTAATGGGAATGTGGAACTGGTTAATTTGTTTCAGATGAATTCTTTTGATCCCGACGATAGTTTTCATTTTCACTACCATCATTTTTCGTCAAAGGCCGATGGTTCTTTTATGTTGGACAAGATTGCCCAGATTCGGGTGTATGTTAACTTCGGAATTTTTGGGAAGGCCGGTAGTGGCCGTTTTGTCATTCAGAACATGCGTTTTCAAAAAGCTACCAGCACTGCGGTTGGATATTTGGCGGAGCTGTCACATTTCAAAGTGTACCCTAACCCTGCCCACCGACTGATCAACATCGAATTAGACGAAGGGGTACGTAGCGTAGAGCTTTTTTCGATGAGCGGCCAGCTGCTGATTTCAAAAGCTGGGATTAAGAAAAGAAGTTATCAGCTCAGCCTGGACGGACTGCAAAGTGGGCTGTACCTTTTGCAGGTCAATCAATCGAAAACCGAGCTGGTTTCGGTTCGCTAGCGGCTTATGCCGGCCGACCCAACTATTTTCTGTTCAGGCAAACATTCCTTAGTTTTGCGGGTATGGAACAGATCCTTCAGGAAGTGAAAAATATTGTTTTTGATTTGGGCGGCGTGCTGCTCGATATTGACCCGCAACGTACCGTTAAATCCTTTGAGACTCTTGGACTAACCAATGTGATCAAACCGGGTGGGTGGGGCTATAAGCAGGAGGTTTTCCTTCATATGGAAGAAGGAAAGTTGACCGATGGCGAGTTTCGCGACGGGATTCGGGAATTGCTTCCGGGGCCAGTTTTGGATGCTGAGATTGATGCGGCCTGGTGCGCTATGCTGATTGATTTTCCGGCTGAACGGGTGACCCTATTGAAGCAGCTGGAATCAAAATACAACTTGTACCTGTTTTCAAATACGAACAACATCCACGTCAATTACTTCCACAAACTGTTTCATCAGAAGTTTGGCTTTTCCATGTCTGATTTGTTTGTGAAAGACTATTATTCGCATGAAATCAATCGCCGGAAACCGAGCCTGGAATCCTTTCAGTTTGTGTTGAACGATGCCGCTTTAAATCCGCGCGAGACGTTGTTTATCGATGATTCAAAAGAGAATGTTATGGGTGCAGAGCGAGCAGGGATGCATGCCTTTCATCTGAACGGTGAGACCAGCTTGCACCAGCTCTTTAAGCTGGTTTAGTGGTCTTCTGGTTCCTTCCAGTCGCCACTTTCCCGAATCAGTGCTTCGAGTTCGTAAACCGCATTTTCAAACGGAATGTGCCTTTTCTTTAGGCTCTGTCCTTTGTAGAGATTGACCTTGCCCGGGCCTGCACCAACAAATCCGTAATCCACATCACCCATTTCGCCAGGGCCATTCACCACGCAGCCCATCACCCCAATTTTCAGGTGGCTCAGGTGTTTAAAATGTGCTTTGATGTTTTTGGTGGTTTCGTGCAGATCAAAAAGTGTTCTTCCGCAACCGGGGCACGAAATGAATTCGGTTTTGGTGACCCGCATGCGGCTGGCTTGTAGCACTGAAAAACTGAGGTTTTTCAGGTCGGTAAAAGTGATGTTGTCGCCGCTGTTGGTAATGCAAAGCCCGTCGCCATAACCATCCAGCAGCAAGCCGCCTAAATCAACCGATGCTTTAATCTGCAAGTCATCAAGGTGTCGCTCGTTGTATTTCCGGTAAATAATGACCGGGACTTTCCAGATGTGCGTTTCCAGGTTCATAAAAAAGGCTCGTAATTCGGCCAGCGGGTTCTTATTGAAGCTTTCCAGTATCAGCACCGTTTTACGGGTTTGTTTCAGTTTGGTAATGATTTCCGGGTTTTCAGACATAAACCGGTCAAACTCGGGTTTGTTGGTCCGGATAAATTTCATCTGTCCCCAGTGCGAGCCACCAAAGAGGTATTCGTCAATCGACAAGATGGGGTAGGAGTTGCCTTCCAAGTCGAACACTTCATCGTTTTTCAGGAAATATTCCGGAATCTGTTTTCCCCTTAGCGGAAGGATTTCCGACATGCTTCTGTCTCTTAAGTCGGCCAAAACAACCGGGACCTGCTTGTCTCCCATGTTCATCACGGGGCGAACCGAACGACGTTCGTACTCAAACGGGTTAGTTTGCGCAAAAAGTGGCGCTTTGATCGGCGCGTGTCCCTGGTAGGTCAATACCTGATTGATAATCTTTTGTGCCACCGGAATCTCAGCCTCCGGTGACTCCGTTAGCGAAACACGAATGGTATCGCCAATACCATCAACCAACAGCGCTCCAATTCCAACAGCCGACTTGATGCGGGCATCTTCGCCTTCGCCGGCTTCTGTTACGCCGAGGTGTAGCGGGAAGTTCATGTCTTCGAGCCGCATCTTTTTGTTGAGCAGTCGGACGGTGTAAACCATCATCCGCGTGTTGCTCGACTTGATCGAGATCACCACGTTGGTGTAATCCACTTTTTTGCAGATCCGTAGAAACTCCATCACCGACTCGGAAATTCCGGCCGGGGTATCACCAAAACGACTCATAATGCGGTCGGAAAGTGAGCCTTGGTTGGCTCCGATTCGCAATGCCGTGTTGGTCTTTTTCAGGATTTCAAGGAAGGGTATAAATTGCTCCTCAATCTTATTTAGTTCCGCTTTGTATTCGGCATCAGTGTAGAGGTGATGCTCAAAACGGGCACGTTTATCATAGAAATTTCCGGGATTGATCCGGATTTTGGAAATGTATTTGGCCGCCACTTCAGCCAAACGGGGGTTGAAATGAATGTCAGCAATCAAGGGTGTTTCATAGCCTCGCGCCACCAATTCTTTCTTAATATTCTTCAGGTTCTCCGCATCATTAATGCCCTTTACAGTTACCCGCACATAGTCGGCCCCGGCTTTAATGATCCGGATAATTTGCTCAACAGTCGCTTCCGTATCGCGCGAGTCGGTGTCGGTCATTGACTGAATCCGAATCGGGTAATCACTCCCCATCGGCACTTTCCCAATCTGAACCGTTGAGGTGGATTGGCGTTGGTATTTCGTTAAATCTTCGATGTAATTAAAATTCTGATCTTTCATCTTCCGCCGTGCTTTTTTGAGCGCCACAAAGTTAATTTAAAGTTAAGAAATAAAAAATCTCCAAGCCTAAATTCCTGTGCCGCCTGAGAAGAATCTGAGGCAACTGGTTTCTTTTTGGTTGAGAAAAAGCCTATTGGCTTAAAAATTAGGTTGATTACAGTTTGATTAAATTCAAATTGAAAGCAAAATGGGTCGACTCAGGCTTAAATTCCGAAGCGATATCTTGTTTGGTTTACCCTTGTTTCCTGTGTTTTCAGGTTTGATTTAAATCGCTTACTTTTGAGCAACACGAAGTGAAAAGTATGCCGGTACAAGTTGAAAATATTTCGAAAACCTACGGAACGCAGATGGCGCTTGATCAGCTTAGTTTCCGCTTTGATGATGGTGAGTTGGTTGGTTTCTTGGGGCCAAACGGAGCGGGGAAGTCAACTCTGATGAAAATTATTACCGGCTACCTGGCGCCCGATCAAGGTGAAGTGGTTTTAAATGGCGAGAAGATGACACCAGAAAATTACCGTCTACGTCGAAATATTGGCTATTTGCCTGAGAACAATCCCTTGTACACCGATTTATATGTCAAAGAGTTTCTGAATTTTACCGCTGGCTTTTATCAGCTTCAGCACAAGAAACAAAAAGTAGCCGAGGCCATTGAGATGACTGGCCTGGGATTGGAGCAGCACAAAAAGATTGGTGCGCTTTCGAAAGGTTATCGTCAGCGGGTGGGGCTGGCCCAGGCGTTGATTCACAATCCATCGGTCTTGATTTTGGATGAGCCAACGACTGGCTTGGACCCTAATCAACTGGAGGAGATTCGTGCTTTGAT
>SWCA01001160.1_pt1 | contig 19189 bp, 19 predicted proteins | sample 4692961 | NCBI WGS metagenome assembly SWCA01 (sample SAMN10267275, study PRJNA491770) | bioreactor metagenome | isolation source: DHS bioreactor inoculated with | place: Japan: off Shimokita Peninsula
TCGAGCGCGAGAGGGTGACCGGGGTTTCGCGGGTAAGCTCGATATACATGTCGCCCGCACCGCCGCCGCGCAGCGCCGGCATGCCCTTGGCGCGCAGCCGCATCTGGCGCCCCGATTGCGAGCCCGCGGGGATCTTCACCCGGCTGCGGCCGCCGTCGATTGTGGGCACCTCGATATCGCCACCCATTGCCGCCGTCGCCATCGACACCGGCACCCGGCAATGCAGGTTGACACCTTCGCGCTCGAAGATCGGGTGCTGGGCCACCTCTATGAAGATGTAGAGGTCGCCCGCAGGGCCGCCACGCAAGCCCGCCTCGCCCTCACCGGCCAGCCGGATGCGGGTGCCGGTCTCAACACCCGCCGGGATATTGACCGACAGCGCCCGCTCTTTCTCGATCCGGCCATGGCCGTGGCACTTCTTGCACGGGTTCTTGATCATCTGCCCGACACCATGACAGGTGGGGCAGGTGCGTTCGACGGTGAAGAAGCCCTGCTGGGCGCGCACCTTGCCGAGCCCCGAACAGGTGGGGCAGGTGGTAGGTTCGCTGCCGCCCTCGGCGCCGCTGCCATGGCAGGCATCGCAGGCGACGGAGGTGGGCACGTTGATGGTTTTCTGAAGCCCGTGAAAGGCGTCTTCGAGGGTGACGCGCATGTTGTAGCGCAGATCCGAGCCGCGGGTGGCGCGTCGTCCACCGCCACGGCCACCACCACCCATGAAATCGCCAAACAGGTCGTCGAACACGTCGGAGAAGGCAGAGGCGAAATCGCCCTGGCCCTGGAAACCGCCGCCGGGCCGTCCGCCACCGCCCATACCGCCTTCGAACGCCGCATGACCGAAGCGGTCATAGGCGGCCTTCTTGTCGGCATCCTTGAGCACGTCGTAGGCTTCGTTCACTTCCTTGAACTGGCTTTCGGCGTCGGGGTTGTCGGCGTTGCGGTCGGGATGGAGTTCACGCGCCTTGGCGCGATAGCCCTTCTTGATCTCGTCGGCCGACGCGCCCTTGGCGACGCCAAGAACCTCGTAGTAATCGCGCTTCGACATCAGTTGTCTGCCCCCTTTGGGAACGCGAGCGCCGGCCCGCGCCACGTGGCGGGCCGGCGGCAAGCATGTCAGGCCTTACGACCGCTTGTCGTCGTCGAGGTCTTCGAAATCGGCATCGACGATATCGTCATCCACGCCCGACGGCGACCCTTCGTCGTCGGCCGGTTCTTCGCCCGCCGTCGCCTGTTCGGACTTGTAGATCGCCTCGCCGAGTTTCATCGCCGCATCGGTCACGTTCTGGATGCCGCCCTTGATCTTGCCGGCGTCGTCCTTCTCGAGATCGTCCTTGAGCGCGGCAATGGCCAACTCGATCGCCTCGATGGTGGTCGGGTCCACCTTGTCGGCATGCTCTTCCATCGACTTTTCGGTCGAATGGATGAGGCTCTCGGCCTGGTTGCGCGCCTCCACAAGCTCGCGGCGGCTCTTGTCGGCCTCGGCGTTCTCTTCGGCGTCCTTTACCATCTTTTCGATGTCGGCATCGGAAAGGCCACCCGAAGCCTGGATCGTGATCCGGTGCTCCTTGCCGGTGCCCTTGTCCTTGGCCTGGACCGAGACGATGCCGTTGGCGTCGATGTCGAAGGTGACTTCGATCTGCGGCATACCACGCGGGGCCGGCGGGATGTCTTCGAGGTTGAACTGGCCGAGCATCTTGTTGTCAGCCGCCATCTCGCGCTCACCCTGGAACACCCGGATCGTCACCGCGTTCTGGTTGTCTTCCGCGGTCGAGAACACCTGGCTCTTCTTGGTCGGGATCGTCGTGTTGCGGTCGATCAGCCGGGTGAACACGCCGCCCAGCGTTTCGATGCCGAGGCTCAGCGGGGTCACATCGAGCAGCACCACGTCCTTGACGTCGCCTTGCAGCACGCCGGCCTGGATCGCCGCGCCCATGGCCACCACCTCGTCGGGGTTCACACCCTTGTGCGGCTCCTTGCCGAAGAACTTGGTGACCTCTTCGATCACCTTGGGCATCCGGGTCATGCCGCCGACGAGGATGATCTCGTCAATGTCGTCTTTCGACAGACCGGCGTCTTTCAGCGCCGCGGCGCAGGGCTTCATCGAGTTCTTGATCAGGTCGCCGACGAGGCTTTCAAGCTTCGCACGGGTGAGCTTCATCACCATGTGCAGCGGCTGACCGTCCGACCCCATCGAGATGAACGGCTGGTTGATCTCGGTCTGGCTCGACGACGACAGCTCGATCTTGGCTTTCTCGGCGGCTTCCTTGAGCCGTTGCAACGCCATCTTGTCTTTCGTCAGGTCGACGTTGTTTTCCTTTTTGAACTCCTCGGCGAGGTAGTTCACGATCCGCATGTCGAAGTCTTCCCCGCCGAGGAAGGTATCGCCGTTGGTCGATTTCACTTCAAACAGGCCATCGTCGATCTCGAGGATGGTGATGTCGAAGGTGCCGCCGCCAAGGTCATAGACCGCGATCGTCTTGGTCTCTTTCTTGTCAAGGCCGTAGGCGAGCGCCGCGGCGGTCGGCTCGTTGATGATGCGCAGCACTTCGAGGCCCGCGATCTTGCCGGCGTCCTTGGTCGACTGGCGCTGGGCGTCGTTGAAATAGGCGGGCACGGTGATGACGGCCTGCGTCACCTCTTCACCAAGGTAGCTTTCGGCGGTCTCTTTCATCTTTTGCAGGATGAAGGCCGAAATCTGGCTCGGCGAATACTTCTCGCCCGCCGCCTCGACCCAGGCGTCGCCGTTGCCGCCATTCACGATGGCATAGGGCACCATCTTCTTGTCTTTCTCGACGGCCGGATCATCGAACCGGCGCCCGATAAGACGCTTGACCGCGAAAACGGTGTTGTCGGGGTTGGTGACGGCCTGCCGCTTCGCGGGCTGACCGACGAGCCGCTCTTCATCCTTGAAGGCGACGATGGAGGGCGTCGTGCGCGTCCCTTCCGAGTTCTCGATAACCCGCGGCTGCGAACCATCCATGATGGCAACACAGGAGTTCGTGGTGCCGAGGTCGATACCGATGACTTTGGCCATGCTCAAAATCCTCTCTTGGCGATGTTGTGGGCCTGGGCCTTGGAAAGCACCCGTGCCCGATCCCGGTTTCTTGGCCGGTTGGGGCATCCCCTTCCGGCGTCTCGGCGTATATAGGGAGGGCAAAAGAGGGCTGCAAGCCGCGTGATCGGCGCGTATTTGCAAAAAACCGAGTCGTTTTCAGGGATTTGGCAATGGCGAAGGCGAAACAGGCGGGTGCGCCGGACCTGATCATCGGCGGCGCAACGATCTGGAAAGGGCTTCTCGACGCCGAGGCGCAGGCGGAGATGGTCGCGAGTTTGCGCGCCTTGGTGGAGGCGGCGCCGTTGTTTTCACCGGAAACGCGGTGGGGCAAGCCGATGTCGGTGCGGATGACGAGCGCGGGGCAGTTTGGCTGGTATTCCGACCGCAAGGGCTACCGCTATATCGACCGGCACCCGAGCGGCACGCCATGGCCGGCGATCCCGGGCGAGGTGCTGGCGGTCTGGCAGGCCGTCGCCCCGGAAGCTCGCCTGCCCGAGTGCTGCTTGGTGAATTTCTACACCGGCAGCGCAAAGATGGGTCTTCACCAGGACCGCGACGAGGCCGACTTCACCCAGCCCGTGGTGTCGATCAGCCTTGGTGACGACGGGCTTTTTCGGATCGGTGGCAGCGAGCGCGGCGGGCCGACGCAATCGGTCTGGCTCGCCTCGGGCGATGTGCTGGTGCTGGGTGGCGAGGCTCGGCTTGCCTTCCACGGGATCGACCGCATCCGACAAGGTTCGTCGACGCTCCTCAAGGAAGGCGGACGGATCAACCTGACGCTCAGGGTGGTGCGGTAGCGCGCAGGGTCAGAGACCTTCGCGCGCCACCAGTTCCATTTCGTGAACGTCTTCGCGTGCCACGGCATCGACACCAAGCGTGTCGCGCAGCGTGACGACCGAGCCGATCACGATCAGCGCCGGGCCTTTGAGATCGGCCACGCCCACCTTGTTGCCGATCGTCGCAAGCGTGCCGGTCACCACCCGCTGGGTGGTGCGGGTGCCGTTGTCGATCACCGCGATGGGCATCTCGGCAGGCACGCCCTGCGCCATCGCCGCCTCTGCAATGTCGGCCACGAAGCGCAGCCCCATATAGACCACCACGGTCTGGTCATGGCGGGCAAGGCGGGCCCAGTCATGCGGCAACAGCCCGTCCTTGCCGTGGGCGGTGACGAAGACGACGCTTTGCGAGTGATCGCGGTGGGTGAGCGGAATACCGGCCGAGGCGCCGCATCCGGCCGCCGCGGTGATACCGGGCACCACGATCACCGGAATGCCATGCTCTGCCACGTCTTCCAGCTCTTCGCCGCCGCGCCCGAAGATGAACGGATCGCCGCCTTTCAGGCGCAGCACCCGCTTGCCCGCCTTGGCGAGCTTGATCAGCAGCGCAGTTGTTTCATCCTGCGTCATCACGTGATCGCCGGCGACCTTGCCAACGTTGATCCGCTCGGCATCGCGGCGGACGAGATCGAGAATGCCGGGGCCGATCAGCCGGTCATACAGCACCACGTCGGCATGTTGCATCATCCTGAGCGCCTTGAAGGTGAGCAGATCGGGATCGCCCGGTCCGGCGCCGACGAGCCACACCTCGCCCCGGCGCAGCTCGGTATCGCCACGGGCAAGATCGTCTTCGACCAGCCTGGCGGCCAGCGCCTCGTCACCGGCCAGAAAGGCATCGCCTACCGACCCCTCGATCATGTTTTCCCAGAACCGCCGCCGGGCGGTGCCGCCCTTGATCTTGTCGGCGATCCGGTCGCGGTAGCCGGAGAGAAAATCGGCGAGCCGCCCATAGGCCGCAGGCAGCATCGCCTCGACGCGGGCGCGCAGGATCCGCGCGACGACGGGGGCGGCGCCGCCGGTGGAAATGGCGATTGTCAGCGGATCGCGTTCCACTACGGAGGGCGTGATGAAGTCGCAATACTCCTTCTCGTCGGCCACGTTGGCGAGCGCGCCGTGCTTCTTCGCGGCAGCGTAGAGCAGCGCATCGCGCTCGGCCACCTCCGACGCGCCATAGGCAACGAGACAGCCCTCGAAATCCGCTTCGACCGGCAGCCGGGCATGATGGGTCAGGTTGTCATGGCCGAAGAAGGCGCGCACCTCGGCGCCGGGATCGGGATCGAAGTTCAGCACCTTGGCCCCGGCCGAAAGCGCGCGCTCAATCCGCCGCGCCGCCACCGTGGTGCCACCATCGACGATCACCACCTTGCCGGCGACATCGAGAAAGATCGGAAGATAATCCATCAGGAATTCAGCCTGGCCCAGTCGCCCATCGCGTCCGAGAGCGCGGCGGCGCTGTCGGCGTCGAGGTCCACCTGGGTGATCCGCCGGCCTTCGCGCAGGATTAGCCGCAGCATCTTCATGCCGCCGTCGAAGGTGACTTCGCGCAACTCCGCCTTGCGGCTGTAGGGCAGTTCGTAATTTGCAATTTCGCGAAAGTCGTCACTCATAGCGCAGCCCCCGCGTGAAGGCGCCTTCGAGCAGCCATTCCCATTTTTTCGGCGTGTCCTTGTAGTCCGGCTTGAGGTCGAACTCGAGATGCATGATCCCGCTTTCGGCGGCATGGGCCACCAGTTTTTCGAGCCCCTCGAAGCTGGTCACCTCGGGATGGCCGATAATCAGATCGCTCAGCCGGGCATGGTTTGTTTCGGACATGTCAGCTTCCTTTCACGCGGTTGTGGAACCGGACACGATAGACGACGCGCGGCGAAAACGCCTGGCGCTCGGCATCGAACCCGGTCCGGTCATGTAGGACATTGTTGCAGAGCACACCCTGCCCCTCCTCGAACCTTAGAGAGATCGTCAGGGGATCGGGCTTTTCAAGGGTTTCTTGCAGAAACGCCACGGCTTCGCGAGTAAGCGAATCGTCGCGCCACGAGATCGAGCGGGTGCGTGCCGTATAGCGCATCTGCATCGCGCCGGTATCGGCATCGGCGAAAAATACCGGTCCGGTCGAAACCGGACGCACCGACCCGTCGGACTCGACGTTTTCCGGAATCGTCATTGCCTCCGGATGCATGAGCGCGGCGGCGTAGGCGGGGTTTTCGTCCATCAGCCGGATGAACGCTATGGTGTGGTCGAGGAATTGATTCGACCCACCGTCATCTGCTGGCGTCGCGGTATGCAGAACCATGGCGCTGATCCGCTCGTCAGGCGCGTTGTAATAGCCATCGGTGTGCCAGTTCATCTTGCGCTTGGAGTAGGGAATATACCCCTTCTGACTCGGCGCGTCGCTCTCGCGCAGGGCGACGATCCCGTCGCCGCCGGCCGACCGGTGCTTCTCGGCGATACGCAATCCCATGGCTTCGGCGAAGGCGCGCAATTTGTCGCGTTGTGCTGACGATTCGTGAGTCTGATACAGCGCAAGATTCGCTGCCGTGCAGCGACGGATTAGCTCCGATTTTTCCGATTCAGACGGATTTGAAAGGTCTGCGATCTCGACAAAACCCGCCGTCTTGGCCGCCTCGGCGGCCTCTAGCCGAGCATCTTTCCATTTCCGATAGAAATCGTCGGCTTTAGGGGATTCCCAGCTAAACCCTTTGAGTTCATTTGCGTTAATCATCATCTCCTCCCGCCATCCTGCTACCTGACTGTTTTAGTCAGTAATATTCTGTTGTTTCTTTTGCACTTGCAGCAACTTTTTTCTTTTACATTCGATTATCCGGATGTGTAGATTAAAGGCAATGATGTTCGTCAGCGGGACGACGAGGGGTATGCGTCGAGGAGGAATTCGCGCATCCTTTTTCTTTCCGGCGAATGTAGGGAATTCGGCTGAGAGGCCACAAGCGCGAACACTCTTAGGGAGGATCACATGAAAGACGACTCGACCGAGAAGGGCCAACACAAGACCCCGATGCTCGATGAGCTCGAAGGCGGCAAGTGGCCGAGCTTCGTGACCGGCATCAAGCGCCTGCGTGATGAAGGCACGCCCAGCAACCAGGCGATGATGAATGACCTCCTGGGCCAGCTTGAGCACTCCTATGAAGAGCGTCTTGGCTTCTGGAAGGGCGGCACGCTTTCGGTTCTCGGCTATGGCGGCGGGATCATCCCGCGCTTTTCCGAGGTCGCCAGCAAGTATCCGGCCTCGAAAGAGTTCCACACGCTGCGCGTCATGCCGCCGGCGGGCTTTCACTACACCACCGACCTGCTGCGAAAGATGGCGGATATCTGGGAACGTCACGGCTCGGGCCTGATCGCGTTTCACGGTCAGTCGGGCGACATCATGTTCCAGGGCTGTTCGTCGGAAGCGGCGCAGCCTGCGTTTGACGAGCTGAACGAGCTGGGCTTCGACCTCGGCGGCGCCGGCCCGGCGCTGCGGACCGCGATGAGCTGCGTGGGCCATGCCCGCTGCGAGCAGTCGTGCTACGACGAGGTGCGCGCCCACCGCACCCTGATCAACGCCTTCCTCGACGAGATGCACCGCCCGTCGCTGCCCTACAAGTTCAAGTTCAAGTTCTCGGGCTGCGGCAACGACTGCGTGAACGCCATCCACCGCGCCGACTTCGCGGTGATCGGCACCTGGCGCGACAGCATCAAGATCGACCAGGAGAAGGTCAAAGAGCACGTTGCCAAGGTTGGCCGCAAATACACGATCGACACCGTCGTTTCGATGTGCCCGACCCGCGCCATCTCGCTCAACGATGACGATACGATCGAGATCGACAACCAGTCCTGCGTGCGCTGCATGCATTGCATCAACGTCATGACCAAGGCCCTCAGCCCTGGCGACGACAAGGGTGTGTCGATCCTGATCGGCGGTAAGCGTTCGCTGAAGGTCGGCGACCTGATGGGCACGATGATCGTTCCGTTCATGAAGCTCGAATCGGACGAAGACTTCGAGAAGCTCGAAGAGTTCGGCGAGACCGTGATCGAATTCTTTGCCGACAACGCGCTCGAGCATGAGCGGATCGGTGAAACCATCGACCGTATCGGCCTGCCCGCCTTCATCGAGGCGGTTGGCATCGACCCCGATCCGAACATGGTCAACCACCCGCGCACGTCCTCGTATGTCCGCACGGATGACTTTGAAGAGGAAGCCGCCAAGTGGTTCGAGCGCAAGGCCGCCGAAGCTCAGATCAGCGCCGAGTAATCGACGCTTCCATTTACGATGATACTGGACCCGCGTCCGCCTCAGGGCGGCGCGGCTTGGGAGGAAAAGCATGAATCAACAAGCCGAAAAGCCCCGCATGCCTGATGAAGTCGGTGTCCCGGATCCGTTCCCGTACATGCACCCGGTGATGAAGGCCAACTACGGCAACTGGGACTGGCACGATCGCCCGCGTCCCGGCGTTCTGCACCACGTGTCGAAGTCGGGTGACGAGATCTGGACCGTGCGCGCTGGCACCCAGCGCCAGATGGACGTGTTCACGATCCGCAAGCTCTGCGATATCGGCGATCAGCTGGCCGAAGGCCATGTGCGCTTCACCACCCGCTCCAACATCGAGTTCATGGTGTCGGAAGAATCCAAAGTTGCCCCGCTGATCGAGAAGCTCGAAGCGGAAGGCTTCCCGGTGGGCGGCACCGGCGCTTCGGTGTCGATGATCTCGCACACCCAGGGCTGGCTGCACTGCGACATTCCCGGCACCGACGCTTCCGGCGTGGTGAAATCGCTGATGGACATGCTCCACGGTGAGTTCATCCAGGAAAAGATGCCCAACCGCGTGCGGATCACCACCTCGTGCTGCCAGATCAACTGTGGCGGCCAGGGCGACATCGCGGTGAACGTGCAATACACCAAGCCGCCGCGCATCAACCACGATCTCGTCGCCAACGTTTGCGAGCGCCCGGCCGTCGTGGCCCGCTGCCCGGTCGCGGCCATTCGCCCCGCGATGGTCAACGGCAAGCCCTCGCTCGAGGTCGACGAGAAGAAATGCGTGGCCTGTGGCGCCTGCTACCCGCCCTGCCCGCCGATGCAGATCAACGGCAAGGAAGAGACCCGGATCGCGATCTGGGTGGGCGGCAAGCACTCGAACGCCCGTTCGAAGCCGACCTTCCACAAGCTGGCCGTCGCCAACCTGCCCAACAACCCGCCGCATTGGCCGGAAGTGGCTGAGATCGTTCGCAAGATCGTTCAGACCTACAAGACCGACGCGAAGCATTGGGAGCGGATGGGCGAGTGGATCGACCGGATCGGCTGGAACCGCTTCTTTGACAAGACCGGGCTGGCGTTCACCAAGCACCACCTCGATACCTGGACTGGCGCGCGCAAGACGATGAACATGTCGGCGCACGTCCACTTCTAAGACAGACAGACCGAGGGAAAGCGAAGTGAAAATCGGAGTTATGGTTTCCGAAGGGCCGTACACGCATCAGGCTGCGGATTCGGCGTTCAAATTCGTGACGGCCGCAATCGCGGCCGGCCACGAAGTGCCGCGGGTGTTTTTCTACCACGACGGCGTCAACGTCGCGACGCGCCTGAGCGTGCCGCCGCAGGACGAGCGCAACATCCAGCAGAACTGGACGGCGCTCGCCAAGGATCACGGCGTCGATCTCGTCGTCTGCATTGCCGCGGCCCAGCGCCGGGGGATGCTCGACGAGAACGAGGCCAATCGCCAGGGCAAGGATGCCAACAACATCGCCGAGGGCTTCCGTATCTCGGGCCTTGGCCAGCTGATCGAAATGGGAATCCAGACTGACCGTCTGGTGACCTTCGGCGACTGAGGGGGAACGCAATGTCTGACGTGAAAAAGTTCCTCTACGTGAACCGCCGCGCGCCCTATGGCACGATCTACGCGCTCGAGAGCCTCGAGGTCGTGCTGATCGGCGCCGCTTTCGAGCAGGACGTGGCGCTGGCGTTCGTGGATGATGGCGTGTTCCAGCTTGCCAAGAGCCAGAACACCGATGGAATCGGCGTGAAAAACTTCTCGCCGACATTCCGGGCGCTGGGCGATTACGACGTGCAGAAACTGTTCGTCGAGCGCGAGAGCCTGGAAGAGCGGGGGCTCAGCGAGGACGACCTCATGGAGGTCGTATACGAAGACGAGGATGACGACTGGGAGGAGAAACCAGCCATCCGTGTTATCAGCCGCGCTGAAATGGCCGACGTCATGGCGGATGCCGACGTCGTGCTGAGCTTCTGAGGGAGGGGGAGAGATGTCTACGCTTCACACGGTAAACAAATCGCCCTTCGCAACGCAGGCGCTTGTGAGCTGCCTGAATCACGCCAAGGCCGGCGATGCTATCCTCATGATCGAAGATGGCGTTTATGGCGGGCTGAATGGCACCGGATTGACCGAAATCATTGAAGAGTTCGGTAAAAACGTGTCGCTCTATGTGTTGTCGCCTGATCTCGCCGCGCGCGGGATGGATGCCGGTCGTCTTATCGGCGGGATCGAGGGCGTCGACTACGACGGGTTTGTGGATCTGGTCGCCAAGCACGACCGCACACAGGCCTGGCTCTAAAGCAAGTTCAACAGAAGGAAAGCGAACCATGGCATATGAAGTGAACGGGACCACCGTCGAGCACGACGAAGAGGGCTACATCACCAACCTGAGCGAGTGGACTCCGGAACTGGCGGCAGTGATCGCCAAGGCCGAAGACATCGACATGGACGACGAGCGTTGGGAAGTCGTGAACTTCCTGCGTGAGTACTATGACGAATACCAGATCGCCCCGGCCGTGCGCGTGCTCATCAAAGCCGTGAAAAAGACGATGGGTCCGGAAAAGGGCAACAACAAGTACATGTACGAGCTGTTCCCCTACGGCCCGGCCAAGCAAGCCTGTAAGATCGCCGGCCTGCCCAAGCCCACCGGCTGCGTCTGATCCGCACCTGAAATACGGGGTCCGGCAGCGCCACGCACGCTGCCGGACCACTCTGGAATTCTGCTAATGCCCTGAAAACACGCGGGGCAAGCAACGGGAGGAGTCTGCGTGCTGTCAACGATCTACGCATTGCTGTTTTACGTGGCGACGATCCTGATTGTCGTCGGGACCGGGGCGAAGATCCGCAAGTATGCCGTGACCCCTGCGCCACTCAAGATTCCGACCACCCCGGCCCCGACCACGCAAAAAGGCGTGGTGCTGCGGATGCTGCGCGAGGTGATCTTTTTCGAGAGCCTGTTCAAGTCCAACAAGTGGATCTGGCTCTTTGGCTGGACCTTCCACATGGCGCTCTGGCTGGTGATCATCCGCCACCTGCGCTACACGATTCCCGGTACCACGCCGTGGCTGCTCGATTTTCTCCAGCCGTTCGGCAAATACGCCGGTATTGCCATGGTGCTCGGCCTTGCCGGCCTCTGGGCGCGGCGCTTCCTGGTCGACCGTGTGCGCTATATTTCGAGCCCGTCCGACCACCTGATCCTCGTGCTGTTGCTGGCGATCGGCCTGTCCGGCCTGACGATGAAATTTGTCGCCCATACCGATGTGATCGCAGTCAAGGCCTTCATGAGCGGGCTGTGGACGTTCCAGATCGGCACCCTGCCGACCGATCCGTTCATCCTGATCCACCTCTCGCTGGTGATCATTCTGATGATCATCTTCCCGCTCTCCAAGCTCCTGCACGCGCCGGGCGTGTTTTTCAGCCCGAGCCGCAACCAGGTCGACAACCCGCGCGAGCAGCGCCACATCGCCCCCTGGGCGGCCGAACTGGAGAAGTGATCCATGGCTGACGGCGATACCAGCATCCCGAAACGCGACGATCCGCTACAGGTTCCCTGCATCAAGCCGGGTGCGATGGACGGGCTCCAGCCCTTCCTCGCCAGCCCCGAGCACCAGGAGGCGCTTGGCTTCCCCGGCGAGCTTGTGCCCGACTGGAAAGAGCGTGCGCTGGCGAAGATGGACGAGATGGCCAAGAAGAGCCGCGCGTTCCAGGTGTATCTCGACATCTGCGTGAAATGCGGCGCCTGCACCGACAAGTGCCACTATTTCCTCGGCACCGCCGACCCGAAAAACATGCCCGTCGCCCGGCAAGACCTGCTGCGCTCGGTCTACCGGCGCTACTTCACTTTCGCGGGCAAGTATTTCCCGTGGCTGGTGGGCGCGCGCGACCTGACGGAAGACGTGCTGAAAGAGTGGTATTCCTACTACCACCAGTGCTCCGAATGCCGCCGCTGTTCGGTGTTCTGCCCCTATGGCATCGACACCGCCGAGATCACCATGGCGGCGCGCGATATCCTTGCCGAAGTCGGCATGGGCCAGAAATATTCCAACGAGATCATCGGCAAGGTGCACACTGTCGGCAACAACCTCGGGCTCAACCCGAAGGCTCTGCGCGCGACGCTGGAAGACCTCGAAGAAGACATCGAGGACGATACCGGCGTTTCGGTGCGGATTCCGATCGACGAGCACGGCGCCGACATCCTGCTGATCACGCCCTCGGCCGACTTCTTCGCCGAGCCGCATATCGACGGGCTGATCGGCTACGCCAAGGTGTTCCACCAGGCCGGCGTGAGCTGGACGCTTTCGTCCTACGCCTCGGAAGCTGCCAACTTCGGGCTGTTCATCGGCAACTACGAAAACATGCGCCTCGTCAGCCAGCGGATCCGCAAGGCGGCGAAGGATCTCGGCGTGAAGCGGATCATCTTCGGCGAATGCGGCCATGCCTGGCGCGTAGCCTACAGCTATCTCAACACCCTCGCGGGGCCGTGGGACTTCCTCGATCAGAATTACCCGATCCCGCAGCACATTCTTGAATTCACCTGGAACGAGATCCAGCAGGGCAACCTGAATCTCGACAAGTCGCGCAACGACCACATGACGCTGACCTACCACGACAGCTGCAACGTCGCGCGCGCCAGCCGCATGGGCACCGAGCCCGGCGGCCAGTTCGAGATACCCCGCAACGTGATCAAGGCGGTGTGCAACAATTACGTCGACATGGACCGCGATACGACCCACGAAAGCACCATGTGCTGTGGCGGCGGCGGCGGGTTGCTCACCGACGATCTGATGGATTTGCGCATCAAGGGCGCCAGCCCGCGCATGACCGCGCTTCAGAAGACCACCGAGGAAAGTGGCGTTACCCACATGGCCGCCATCTGTGCCATCTGCAAAACGCAGTTTTCCAAAGTGATGCCCAAGTATGGCTACGACATGGACTCGATCGTTTCGGTGCACCAGCTGGTGTCGAACGCGATCATCCTCGACGGCCAGGAAACAGACGACGACGCCGCCGAATAAGGCGCAAGGGAGGACCAGGTTATGAACGATATGGACCCGAACACCAAGCCGACTTTCCGGCGCTACGAAGAGGGCGAGACCCAGGAAGACTGGGAGCTGAGCGAAAAGATCTTCCAGGCCGACACCTCCTACAAGTGTCCGACCTACATCCACAAAACTCCGCCCTGCCAGGGCTCGTGCCCGTCCGGGCACAACATCCGGGGCTGGCTCGCCATTGCCCGCGGCATGGACAAGCCGCCGGTGGAAGACATGCCGTGGCAGGAATACGCCTTCCGCTCGATGGTTGAGGCAAACCCCTTCCCGGCCACGATGGGCCGCGTCTGCCCCGCCCCCTGTGAAGCGGGCTGCAACCGCAACGAGGTGGACGATTACGTCGGGATCAACGGCGTCGAGCAGTATGTTGGCGACTGGGCCAACGAAAACAACGTCAAGATGGGCGCGCCGGGGGCCGATACCGGCCGTAAGATCGCCGTCATCGGCGGTGGCCCTGCCGGTCTCTCGGCCGCATATTTCCTGCGCCTCGATGGCCATGACGTTACACTCTTTGAGGCCAACGAAGAGCTTGGCGGCATGATGCGTTACGGTATCCCCGGCTACCGGACCCCGCGTGACATGCTCGACAAGGAGATCGGCCGCATCATCGACATGGGCGTGAAGGTTCACACCAACACCCGCGTCGGCACCGATGTGAGTATGGAAGAACTCGACAAGGCGTTCGACGCCGTGTTCTGGGCGCTCGGCGCACAGCAGGGCCGGCCGCTGCCGATCCCCGGCTGGGATGGGACCGAGAACTGCATCAACGGCATCGAGTTTCTTGACGCCTTCAACAAGGGCTGGGTGCTCGGCACCGCCAAGAAGGTCGTCGTGGTCGGCGGTGGCGACACCTCGATCGACGTGGCCTCGGTTGCCCGCCGCCTCGGCAAGATCACCGAGGTCAAGGCATCGGAACATCCCGACGGCACGGTGATTGATTGGGCCGCGCACGACGCCGCCGGTCTTCTGACCCGTTCGGGTGTCGAGGCCACGCTGACCTCGCTGTTCCCGATCGAGCAGATGACCGCTGCCGAACACGAGCGCGAAGACGCCAAGCGCGAAGGCATCGACATCCGCGGCAGCGTCATGCCGCTCGAGGTCATCCTCGACGACAATGGCATCGCCAAGGGTCTGCGGATGTGCGAATGCACCATGAAGGGCAACGTGCCGGAGCCGATCGAAGGCACCGAGTTCGACCTGGAGGCCGACATCATCATCGCCGCGATCGGCCAGATGGGCGATCTGAGCGAAGGCCTCGAAGGCCTCGACAACGGACGCGGCTTCATCGACGCCACCCCGACCTACCAGGTCAAGGGCCATGAAAAGCATTTCGTCGGTGGCGACATCATTCGCCCGCACCTGCTGACCACCGCCATCGGCCATGGCCGGATTGCGGCGGAAACGATCACCGATTTCCTTGACGACGGCGACATCCACAAGCGCCCGAAGGTCGACGTGCATCACTGGAACCTGATGGAAGAGCTGCACCAGCGCGGCAAGGATCCGGCCGAGTATCCGCACAAGCAGACCATGGGCACGTCGTCGGCCGACTGGGCGATTCACAATTACGAAGACCGGTCGTCGAGCCAGATCATCCCGCATACCGAGCTGTTCAAGGGGCATTTCAACTACGTCCCGCGCGAAGAGCGCACCTACCTGGATATTCAGGGCGATGCGGTGCTCGGCAACTTCGAAGAGCGGATCATCGGCTTCTCGGAAGAGCAGGCCCAGAAAGAGGGCGAGCGCTGCATGTCCTGCGGCCTCTGCTTCGAATGCGACAACTGCGTGATCTTCTGCCCGCAGGACGCCGTGTTCCGGGTGCCGAAGGGCGACCGCACCGTCGGGCGTTACGTCGATACCGACTACACCAGGTGCATCGGTTGCCACATCTGCGCGGATGTGTGTCCGACCGGATACATCAAGATGGGTCTCGGGGAGTGACCATGCGGCTCGTTCTCGCTTTCCTTGCCGTGATTGGTTTCGCCGGGGGTGCGGCGGCCGACGGGAATGCTCCCGTCGTGCCCGCCGCTTCCGGTGACCCACACCCCGAAGGCAGTGACTACTGGCGGATCCATCACATGGACATGCTCAAGCATGACCGTGACCTGACCATGCGCGACGGTGTGCGTGACCTGTCGCCCGACGACATCGCAATCAACGCTTCGATCGGCGAATGCTTCGACTGCCACGCCGTCAAGGATGACGCCGGGGAGTTTGTGAGCTTTCACGATGAAAGTCACTTCTGCCGGGTCTGCCACGACTACGCCGCGGTGACGGTAGATTGCTTCTCCTGCCACCGCTCGACACCATCGAACGAAAGTGCGCTCGCCTATCGCACGATGGCCAAGCCCGATGACCCAAGCTCGATCGAGGCCTACCTGGCCCGCGTCGCGCAGGAGATGACCGAATGACCAATCGCGCCGAAATGACCCGCCGCGACATCCTGAAATCGGGCGCGGCGGCCTCGACCCTCACGCTCGCGCCGGGGGTGACCCTGATGGCGTTTGGCGGCACCGCCGAAGCCTCGTCGCGCGCCGATGCGGGAAAGCGCTGGGGCCTGCTGATCGACGCCTCGAAATGCGATGCGAATTGTTCCGACTGCGTCACCGCCTGCAAGGTCGAAAACGGCTGGGGCGCGGATGCCGAGCATGGTCATGTGAGCGCCGACCAAAGCCCGGAATGGATCCGCAAGGTCACCCTCAAGGACAAGGCGACGGGCCGCGAAGTGTCGGCGCCGGTGATGTGCCAGCATTGCGAGGAACCGCCCTGCGTCGATGTCTGCCCGACCGGCGCGTCCATGAAACGCGAAGACGGCATCGTGCTGGTCGACAAGCATATCTGCATCGGCTGCCGCTACTGCATGATGGCCTGCCCCTTCAAGGCGCGCAGCTTCGTGCATGAGCCGATCACCGACCAGAACGTGCAGGCCCCGCGCGGCAAGGGCACGGTGGAAAGCTGTAACCTCTGCGCGCCGCGGATCGACTCCGGCCGAATCCCGGCCTGCGTCGAGGCCTGCGAACAGGCCGGGCATTCGGCGATCCTGTTCGGCGATCTGAAAGATCCCGAAAGCCCGATCTCGAAGGCGCTCAAAGACTACGATTCGGTCGCGTTGCGAGACGATCTGGGGCTGAACCCCGGCGTGCGCTATACCAATCTCTGACGGGGAACGAACGACCATGGCAATGGAACAGACGATCTACCGCGAACTCAAGGCCACCCCCGGTGTCTGGCAGGTGGCGGCGCTGCTCGCGGCCTTCCTCGCTGCCGCTGGCGCTGCGTGGTTCTACATGGAGCATCACGGCCATGTCGTGACCGGCATGAACAACCAGATCGTCTGGGGCCTGCCGCATGTGTTCGCGATTTTCCTGATCGTCGCCGCGTCCGGCGCGCTCAACATCGCCTCCATCGGGTCTGTCTTCGGCCAGACTGCCTACAAGCCGATGGGCCGGTTCTCATCGCTGCTTGCGATCACGCTGCTTGTCGGCGGCCTCGCCATCGTCGTGCTTGACCTTGGCCGCGCCGACCGGCTGATCGTGGCGATGACCACCTACAATTTCACGTCGATCTTCGCCTGGAACGTGATCCTCTATAACGGCTTCATCGCCGTGGTCGCCGTTTACCTGGTGATGCAGATGATGCGCCGGCTGGACTACAAATGGGTCAAGCTCGCCGGCCTCGTTGCCTTCCTGTGGCGGCTTGCGCTCACCACCGGCACCGGTTCGATCTTTGGCTGGCTGGTGGCCCGTCCCGGCTATGATGCCGCGATCATGGCGCCGCTGTTCATCGTGATGAGCTTTTCCTTCGGGCTCGCGATGTTCGTGCTCGTCACGCTGGCGCTGTTTCGTCTGAATGACCGTCCGTTCGGCGACGAGTTGCTCAAGCGCCTCGGTCGCCTGCTCGGCATCTTTGCCGCCTCGGTGCTCTATTTCACCGCCGTCCAGCACCTGACCAATCTCTATGCCGCCGAACATGGCGGGGTTGAGCGGTTTTTCCTCGTCGATGGCGGGATCTACACGCTCCTGTTCTGGGGTGTGCAGGTGGTGATCGGCGGGCTGATCCCGATCGCGCTGGTGTTCCTCAATCCGTCGCGGTCCTCGACCATCCTGGCCTCGGTCCTGGTGGTGATCGGCGGCTTTGCCCAGCTCTACGTGATCATCATCGGCGGCCAGGCTTACCCGCTTGACATCTTCCCCGGCTACGAAGTGCTCGAAGGGTTCCACGAAGGTGTGGTCAACCCCTACACGCCGTCGGTCTGGGAGCTTATGTTGGGGCTTGGCGGCGTGGCGCTGGCGCTGTTCGCGGCGGGCTTGGGGGCGAAGGTTCTGCGGGTTCTGCCCACGAACCTCTCCGATGCCAACGTCGCGGCAAAAGGCTGACCAACAGGGGCACCTCATGAAAGACCACGCCCGGATCCTCGATCCGAACCACCCACACCCGTTTTCGCGCTTCGTGGCGATCCTTGGGCGCGGCAAGACCAAGCAGCGCCACCTGACGCTTGAGGAAAGCCGCGAGAGCATGGCAATGATCCTGCGCGGCGAGGCCGAGCCGGAGCAGATCGGCGCTTTCCTGATGCTGCTGCGCCTCAAGGAAGAAGCACCGGAGGAAATCGCCGGGTTTGCGATGGGCACCCGCGATACCTTCGAGTTGCCCGCCAACATGCCCGCCGTCGATTTCGACTGGTCGTCCTATGCCGGCAAGCGGGTGCAACTGCCGTGGTATCTGCTCAGCGTAATGGCGCTGGTGGGGGCGGGCTACAAGGTGTTCATGCACGGCACCGAGGGCCACACCCCCGGCCGGGTCTATACCCGCGATGTGCTGGAGCATCTCGGCTTGCCGGTGTGCGAGAGCTTGCAGGAGGCGGCTGACCGGATCGCCGCTCAGGGCTTCGCCTATGTGCCGCTCGAAGTGCTCAGCCCGAAACTCCAGGAAATGATCAACCTGCGCCCGTTGCTTGGCCTGCGCTCGCCGGTTCACAGCTTTACCCGGATGCTCAACCCGTTCAACGCGCCCACCGTGCTGCAAGGCATCTTCCACCGCGGCTTCATGGATATCCATTCCGGCGCGGCGCAACTGCTCGGGCTTGAGAATGCGGCGGTGTTTCGCGGTGATGGCGGCGAGATCGAGCGGCGCCCCAACAAACCCACCCCGGTCTGGACCACGCACGGCGCCACCGAGCTGCATATCGAGGAATGGCCCGCAACGCTTGACGATGGTCATGCCCCGCCCGACGAAGAAATGGACGTGACCCGTCTGATGAAGGTCTGGCGCGGCGAAGACGCCGACGAATACGCCCGCGAGGCGGTCATCGGCACCATGGCCGTGGCGCTCAAGACTGCCGGCAAGGCCGCGTCGATGGACGAGGCCCAGGCGCTCGCGAAAGAGATCTGGGCCAGGCGCGATACCGCGAAGCTGCCGGTATCCGGCTGATGCGCGCGCCGCGGTTCCTGATCGCCGCCGCGCATAAATCCTCCGGCAAGACGGTTGTTTCAACCGGGTTGGCCCGGGCGCTCAGCGCGCGCGGGCTCAAGGTGGCGAGCTTCAAGAAAGGCCCGGACTATATCGACCCGATGTGGCTGGGCGCGGCCACGGGCGGGCCCTGCTACAACCTCGATTTCAACACCCAGCACCCTGACGAGATCGCCGGGTTCTTCGCGTCCCGCCTGCCGGGGCGGGATGTGGCGCTGGTCGAGGCCAACAAGGGGCTGTTCGACGGCGTTTCGATGGACGGCGCCGATTCCAACGCCGCGATTGCCAAGCTGCTCGCGCTGCCGGTGATCCTCGTGATCGACAGCGTCGGGATGACCCGCGGGATCGCGCCGCTCCTGCAAGGCTACCGGGCGTTTGACCCGCAGGTGAACATCGCCGGGGTGATCCTCAACAAGGTCGGCGGCCCGCGCCACGAGAAGAAGCTGCGCGAAGCGGTTGAGACCTATACCGACCTCAAGGTGGTGGGCGCGGTGCATCGCGATCCGGCGCTGGAAATCGGCGAGCGCT
>SWCA01002647.1_pt1 | contig 19124 bp, 15 predicted proteins | sample 4692961 | NCBI WGS metagenome assembly SWCA01 (sample SAMN10267275, study PRJNA491770) | bioreactor metagenome | isolation source: DHS bioreactor inoculated with | place: Japan: off Shimokita Peninsula
TCTGGAACACACGGGAAAAAGCAGTCTTCTGGACGTTTGGCCCAACCTGGAAGTCTTTATTCATGGTGGAATTAAATTTGATCCGTATCGGGAGCAATACCAGCGGATCATCCCATCGGCAACCATGAACTACATGGAAACCTACAACGCATCGGAAGGCTTTTTCGCCATCCAGGACGACCCCGATAGCAGCGACATGCTTTTAATGCTCGACTACGGAATTTATTATGAGTTCATCCCGATGGAGAATCTGGAGGACGAACATCAGCGGGCGCTCAGATTATATGAGGTTGAACTGGATAAAAACTATGCCTTGGTTATCAGCACCAATGGCGGGCTTTGGAGATACATTATTGGCGATACCATTCAATTTACCAGCAAAAGACCTTTTAAAATAAAGATTACCGGCCGCACCAAACATTTCATTAATGCGTTTGGCGAAGAAGTGATTGTAGACAATGCAGAACAGGCTCTGAAAATAGCCACAGAACGCGCAAGAGCCATTGTGAAGGAATACACTGCGGGGCCGATTTTCATGAAAGGAGACCAAAAAGGTGCCCACGAGTGGGTCATTGAGTTTGAGCAGGAACCGAGTGACCTGGAGTATTTTATGGATGTATTGGACGACTCGCTGAAGACCCTGAATTCGGATTACGAAGCCAAGCGCCACAAGAACCTGACCCTGGAGAAACCCCATATTCTGGTGGCGAAACCGGGCCTGTTCTACGAGTGGATGAAACAACGGGGTAAAGTGGGCGGACAAAACAAGATTCCGCGACTGGCCAACGATCGGAAATATCTGGATGAATTGATCGACCTGCAAAAAAGATTGTAATTTATAGCCCGGATTAAGGTAGCTCCATTAAATTTGTAACTCAAAACTGAAAAAACAGAATCATGCATATTGCTCTTGCGGGTAACATTGGCGCCGGGAAAACAACCCTGACCGGCTTATTGGCGAAACACTACGGCTGGAAACCTCATTACGAAGATGTGGATGAAAATCCGTATCTGAATGATTTTTATGAAGACATGCAACGTTGGTCATTCAACCTGCAAATTTATTTTTTGAATAGCCGGTTTTCACAGATTATGGATATCCAGAATTCGGGGCAGACAGTGGTGCAGGATCGAACCATTTACGAGGATGCCGAAATTTTCGCGCCTAACCTGCATGCCATGGGCTTGATGTCGACCCGGGATTTTAATAATTACGTGACGCTTTTTAGGCTGATGAGCAAGCTTGTGAAAGCCCCTGACCTGCTGATTTACCTGCGGGCCAACGTGCCAACTCTGGTTAACCAGATTCAGCAACGTGGACGCGAATACGAAAATTCCATCCGGCTGGATTACCTCAAACAGCTTAATGAACGATACGAAGCTTGGATTAGTCGCTACAAAGAAGGCAAACTGCTGATTATAAATGTCGATAAGATTAACATCACCAACAGTCCGGAGGACCTGAGTAGTGTGATTGATAAAATTGATGCGCAAATTCACGGTTTGTTTTAAGCGAAACCTGGCGTTCGCGCCCTTTCTACCCGTTTATATCATTGTCCGCTTCTTGTCTGCCAGCGATAGTCTGGGAGTCTATTGTTGTCATTCGGAGTCAATCAATTGTCATGGGGTGATTCATAAACAACCAGTGACAATTGAATGACCATTAAATGAACTGACCCGAATTCATCTTCTGCACTGTTATGAACTCAACCAAGGTGTTCACTCCAGCAGACCTTCAACTTCATGCTTAATCTCCACCCATTCCGAATCTGGAATTTTGGCGCCAAACACCTGAATCACTTTGCTGGCCAGCAACGAGGCAAGCTTCCCACAGTTCTCCAGGCTGAAATCATGGGCCAAACCATATAAGAATCCCGACGCGTAAACATCGCCGGCCCCGGTGGTATCAACGCTTTTCACTTGGGGCGTCGCTACTTTCACAAACCGGTCGCCCGCTTGAATCAGCGAGCCATCCCGTCCTATTTTGACGATCGCAATTTCACATTGCTTGGCAATTTCGCTCAAAGCGGCCTGCGGTTCCAGTCCTGTATAAGCTTTGGCTTCTTCTTCGTTGGCAAACACAATGTCGACATACTCATCAATCAAACGTTTCAGAAAGTCGAGGTTGGCTTCCACCACATTAAAACTGGCCATGTCGAGTGCAATCTTCAGTCCTTGCTTTTTGGACAGCTTCAACACGCCTTCAATTAATGCGTGATTGAATACCAGGTAGCCTTCGATGTGCAAATAATCGTAGTTTGAAAAAAGCTCCTCCGAAAGCTCGTCAGCAGTGAGTTCGCTGGCAGCACCCAGGTAGGTTCCAAACGTACGCTCCGAATCGGGTGAAATCAGCGTTGCAGCCTTCCCGGTAGGAATCTGGCTGTAGAACAGGTGCGGGGTTATCTGGTTTTTCTCAAATTCTTCTTTGAAAAAATGCCCCATCGGGTCATTCGAGATTTTACCGATAAAACCAGCTTTGCCACCGAGTTGGGCAATGGCCCGCAAGGTATTGGCAGCCGATCCTCCGGTTTCAATTGAGCGTTCCAAACCTTCCGTCGAATCCAGAATTTTTTGGGAAAGAACGGCATCAACCAGTGTCATGCTTCCTTTGGGTAACTGAAAAGCATGAAGTAACTGATCATCTTCTAACTGAACGAGAATATCAACCAGGGCACTTCCAATGCCCACGATTGCTTTTGGCATCATGGCGTTTTTCATAGGGGGACAAAAATAATAAAAAAAGAGTTTCTTCTCATTTGCGACTTTTTCGAACACGCTCTGCTGAACAATGCGCGCAGTCAAGGGGCAACACTTACCCAAGGGCAGGCAGGACGTAGTCGAGAATAAGCAGCACGTAGTCAACGATAAGCAGCAGGTATTTAAACGTAGGCAATGCGCAGGCAACAATAAGCGAGAGGCGTTTTGGTATCGTCAATGAGCTCGCCTAGAATAGGTTGATAGATTTATATTTCATTGTGGGCAAGCGAAAATGGTTGTTTTTGACGCACCGGGCATTCGCTTATAGAAGAACAATTAATATCTTCGGCAAACGGTTTTGATGGGGGTAATTTTCTATATTTGCATGGCTATGGAACGAAAAAATGCCACCAATGAGGGCTGAAGAGAGAGACAACACCTGGTTTCGAAGACTATTTGAAGAACATCACAAATACATTCGGAACTTTATTTACTATTTATCCGGAGACCTGAGCCTGGCTGATGATTTGACTCAGGATGTTTTTCTTTTAGCGTGGGAAGAACGTGATAAGATCAAGAACGAAACAGCCAAGTCTTATCTGTTTACCATCGCGAAAAATAACTATTTCAGACATCACCGAAAAAAGGCCATTCGCTTAAACTTTAGCAGTACGCTAATCAACGAATCGAACAACGAATCTCCGGAGTTTATCATGGAGTTGAAAGAGTTTGACCAAAAGTTACAATCGGCAATTGCCGAGATTCCGGATAAAACCCGGGCAATTTTTTTGATGAGCCGGATAGACCAGATGACATACAGCGAGATTGCTGCCGTGATGCAACTTAGCAATAAAGCGGTGGAAAAACATATGAGCAAAGCGTTGCAATTATTACGGCAAAAAGTGGACAGAAAGTTATGAACCAGGAAGATGAAAAAATGGAACAGCACATCTCCAACTGGAGAGTGCCTCAATCGCTTGGCGAGGACGAAGCCTGGGTACGATTGATGAAGGCCAAAAGTCAGAAGCAACCCGTTCGAAAGCTGAAGCGCCTGTGGATCGGCCAAGTTGCAGCCGGCATTGCTGCATTGGTGATGATTGTTTTTGCCTTATCTGAAACCAGTTTTTTTGCTCCCGGAGAATTGAACAGAACGCTGGCCAGCCAAACGGTTTGGCTGCCCGACAGCAGCCAAGTAAAGCTCAAAGCGTATTCATCGATTAAATATAATTTTCAACGAATTGGAGGAGCCCGGCTAATTCATCTGGAAGGAGAAGCCTATTTCAAGGTAAAAGAAGGAAAGCGCTTCGAGGTCCAGTTTCCAGGCGGATACCTGGAAGTGTTGGGGACTCAATTCACTGTTCAGGCATATTCTGAAAAATCAGGACGGGTGGATTGCTTTAGCGGATCGGTAAAAGTCAGCCTACACAACCAGTCTTTTACGCTCGAAAAAGGCCAGGCCATCACTTTTGATGAAACTGCCGTTGACGGGCCTTTCAAGATTAATCCGGCACAGAAACTGAATTTGCCGGACAACACATATCATTGGGACAATCGGCCGTTAAAAGAGATACTGATCTTGATTTGTCAGCGCGAAAACTACACGCTGGAAGCACCTGACCGTATTCTTCAGAAGAATTTCACAGGCCCATTGCAACTGGACCAGCCGGGAAAAGCCATCGAAATTTTGGCGCGGGCCATGAACTTTGACTATCAACTGAAAACAAATAAGCTATTGATTGTTGAAAAAGAGTAGTTTCAATATGGCTTGCTTTATACTGGTCATGTTGCTGAGTTTATCAGGGGCGGGCCAGGAAAAGATGATTTCGGTTCAAGCCGAAAATAAAAGCCTGAGCCTAGTGTTGGAAGAGCTATCCGAGACCGCTGCGATCCGGTTTGCTTTCGATGCCGACTATTTCTCGGACATAAAGGTGGATCTGCAATACGACCAGGTTTCACTGAACGATTTTTTGAATGCGCTAAGCAAAAAATACCATCTGCTTTACGAGGCGATGGACGGAACCTACGTTTTGTACCGCAATCCTGCCCCTCGGCCGCAGCCAAAACCTGAATTGATGGTCATACAAGGAAAGGTGTTCGACGAAACCACTGGAGAGCCGCTCTTGTTTTGTAGTATTGGCTTGACCGAACAGCAGGGCACGATAACCAATGAATTGGGAATTTTTAGCGCAAAGATTGAAAAGGCCGACTGGATCAACATTCAAATTAGCCATTTGGGCTATCGCCGGCTCGATACCACCCTTCAAGTAGCCAGCCAGCAGTTTCTGAAACTGGCGCTTGTCCCCTTCGATATTCACCTTGAAACGATCAATGTCTATCAGCAGGAAAAGAATGTTTTGGAATTGGGAAGTCAGTCAGATCGGATAGCCTTCAACCCTAAACAAGCAGAAAATTTGCCGCGAATTGACGATAGCGATCTGGTAACCGCGCTAACCTTAATTCCCGGAGTGAATTTTATGGGAGGCGAAAACTCCGGAATCTCCATCCGGGGTGGATCTCCATCCGAGAATCTGATTTTGCTCGATGGCATGCCAATATTGGAAACCAGCCATTTGTTTGGCAATCTGAGTGTGTTGAACGCCAAGTATATTTCACAGGCTTTTGTTTCGCGGGGCGCGTTTGACGCCCGCTATGGTGAACGAATTTCGGGCATTGTCGAGCTCACCGGGAAAAACAACTACTACCGGCCCAGCCTGGACTTGTCGGCCAATCTATTGAATTTGAACGCGACCGGAACCCTCCCCATTGGGGAAGTGGTATCCATTAGCGGCGCTTATAGAAAATCGTATATCGACTACTGGGAAAATTACCTGTACCGGCAAATGCTGGAGCAAGGTTCCCTAAGCGGAGAAGAGGAATCATCCGTTGTGCCAACCGTGGCTTACGATGATCTCAATTTGAAGCTCAGCATCAAGGCATCTGAAAAGCAGGAACTTAGCTTTAGCCTGCTGGAAGGCAATGACTTGCAAGATCGGGAATTCCTTTTTAATGAAAACTCACGATTTTACCGCCAACAGCAGGCCGACAGCAAGAATCGCGGAATCAGTGGTAACTGGCGTTATCAGCCAAACGAGAACTGGCAACTCCATGTGAATGCAGGCTATAATGAACTCGAACGGTCATCCGGTTCAATTGCCGGACTGGGCCCCAACAAACAGGGCAAAGGCGGCAAAGAAGAACTGGACACAGACGATAATCAGTTACGGGAATTTATCGCTAGCTGGTCAGGTGAATGGAAAACCAACGATTTCAACCATGCCTTTGGATTCGGGCTAAACAATAACCAGGTCACGTATACCTATTTGAGCACACGAACCACCGGTGCTGTTCAATCCGACTCCATTGACTACGATTCGCAATTAACCATCTTACATGCATTTCTTCAGGAGGAAGTTCAACTAACTGATCGGTTGCAAGCCCGCATTGGCATTCGTGTAAATCACGAAAATCAACAAAACAAACTCTACCTGCAACCGCGATGGGGAATCAGTTATGCACTCTCCGAAGATATCAAGTTGTTCTACTCAGGAGGCATTTACAACCAGTTTCTATCCCGGATTCGTAAGATCGACAGCAATGGGAACAGCGATCTGGTTTGGTTCTTGCCTGATTCAACCGGCTTGGGGCTGCTTGAATCGCAGCAGCATGTTTTAGGGCTACGTTACGAAAAGGACGGGCTTGCCTTCGATCTGGAGCCTTACTATAAACGCACCACCGGCAAGTTGAACCTGTATGCGGAGACGAGCGGCGGAAAAGATAAAACCATTCGCTACGTACAGCGAAGTGGCGAAGCTGAGAATTACGGACTTGATGCCTTGGTCCATTATAAGCAAGGAATTTTCAGCCACATGCTGGCCTATTCGCTGTCTAAGTCGACGGAGCGCTTTGAGGTATTCAATAACGGAGAAGCCTACCCATCGTTTAATGACCAACGCCACCGCTTGCGCTGGACTGAAATGGCCCGCTATAAAAGCTGGATTGTATCGACCAACCTCACGTATCACACCGGAAGCCATTTTCTTATTACAGATGAACCGGGAAGCAGTCAGGAGTTTGGGCGCCTGCCTTTCTTTGCGCAAGCTGATTTTTCGATCATAAAACGATGGAACTACAAATTTCTCACCTTGAGTTCGGGCATTTCCCTGCTTAATCTTCTGAATCGAGAGAACGTGCTGGAAGTCGATTATTTCAACATTTCAGACGCAACCGGCTCCTATTCGGTTCGTACTGATATCACAGCGATGAAATTTACCCCAGTATTTTTCATCAACATCAAAGTTCAATAAATCAAACACTTACAACTACCGTTAAAAAAAATCAATTTTTCAGGTAGGGTATTTTGTCGCGAAAGACTATTAAGGGCATCAACAAGTTATTTGAATGATGTTCTCAAGCGAAAATAAATATTCTTTTCCGGCATTCTTGGTTCTTCCATTAAAGCAAGAGCGGATCGAACAGGTGATCAGAACCTATGAGGTACCTGAGTTGAAGGAAGAGAAGCTTGTGTTCAACCAAATTCTACAAAAAATTGAAGAAGGTAAAAATCAGTCTAAGGGAAAATTATCACGCCTGAATGTCATCTATCAACTCACTATTCCGGTTGCGGCTTCGCTTATTCTGATTTTCCTTCTTCATGTTTTATTTGCTACATCAACGATCCAAAATGACAGCCAAGAGGTTCAAACCCTGCGGCTTCCCGATTTGTCGCGGGTGGTGTTAAGCCAAAACAGCGCGGCAAGCTACCCAAAATATTGGTGGAAGCGCGAAGTTAAACTAACAGGCGAAGCTTATTTTGAAGTTGAGAAAGGCAACAAATTTACCGTTGAGACGAAAAATGGCCAGGTCGAAGTATTGGGAACACGATTCCTGGTCTCAGAACAAGAGAATCAACTCACCGTGAACTGCTACGAAGGGAAAGTGCAATTCTCGGACAAAAAACAAAAACAACTGATCACAGCCGGTAACTCGTTGCAATATAATACCCAAACTTCGTATGAGCTGACAAGTTTGGCAGCAACACACCCAGGCATGGCCAGATTCAGCCGGTCTTTCTCCGGTGAAAATCTGTCAGATATTATTGGTGATCTGGAGTCTTTTTTTAATATCGACATTCAACTGGAGAGCAGTCGTTCAAAAAAATTCAGTGGCACCATTGATTCGGCTGATGCAGAAACCGCGATCCGAATTATTTGTCGTTCACTCAACCTGAATTACAAAACAAATTCGGCCAATCAAGTCACGATAAGTGATATGAGTAACAAGGAAATTTGACAAACAGGATATATCGAAAATTAATGACGGAGTAGTGTGAGTAAATGTAGAAGAAAGATTAATCATTAATGAAAATTAAAAAAGTTATGAAACAAAAGATGAAGACAAAATTGATCCTGATGCTTGGATTGATTGTGGGGTTCGCAGTATCCTGTACCAATGATGAGGATTTATCAAAAAACCCGGATGGAAAAGGAACAGTATCATTCTTAGTTACTGATGCCCCCTTTCCAACGGATTTAGTTGCTGAAGCCAATGTAACAATTGATAAGATTGAAATTCGGAAGGCAGATGAGTCAGAAGGCGAAGACAGCGAAGGATCGACATTCGTTATCGTATCTGAAGAAACTATGGAATTCAACCTACTGGATCTGAGAAACGGAGTAACGGCTGAATTGACAAACGTAGAGCTGGATGCCGGCAGCTACGACCAAATCAGGTTGCATGTTGTTGATGCCAGCGTTGTTTTGAGTGATGAGGCCAGTACAACATTTGATTTGAAAATTCCAAGTGGATCGTCCAGTGGACTGAAAATCAAAATTAAAGATGGGCTAATTGTGCAGGATGGAGGTTTTTCAACGGTCCTTTTAGACTTCGATGTCAGTCAATCCTTTGTTGTTCAGGGCAATACATTGACCAAAGCTGGGATAAAAGGATTTATTTTTAAGCCGGTTATTCGTGCCGTTGTCGAAGAAGCAACCGGAAGCATTGAAGGACATATCACCGTTGGCGACTCATTGGCTATTGGAAGTGCTACAGTTGAGTTCTACGAAATGGATTCGCTGATCACTTCGGCCTTGACGGATAGCACCGGATTTTATGCTGCGATTGGTCTTTCATTGGGTGAGTACGACTTGAAAGTTCTGGCTGATGGATATGTGGAAGCAGAAGAGGAAGATGTTGCTGTAACATCAACCAACGCGGTGGTTGTAGACTTTGAACTAACACCGTTAGTTGAAGATTAGACTTCAGCTAAGGAAGAAACTTCAAATGAGACTCCCGCTGAGGAAGGATCAACCGAAGGATAATGAAGTTTCAGGTTGTCATAAAAAGATTTGATTGGGTGAACGATTAGTTCATGGGTTTTAGAGATAGATTAAGAGGCAACTCTTTGTCTATCTCTTTTTTTACAGGTTGTAGTGCTGAAGGAGATAAAATAGAAGAAACTGAAGGAGACGAAGCTCCAGGTTTCCGTTAAAAATACTTGATTGGGTGAACGATTAGTTCATGGGTTTTAGAGATAGATTAAGGGGCAACTCTTTTTCCATCTCTTTTTTTTTGGCTGAATTGGAAGTATTTCCGCGGCTTTCGCCCTGTTGATGATCGATGATGACCACTGGCTGAAGATTTTTGCTGAGAAGAAACGGCATTCTTCTTAAACTTACCAATGGCAATAAAGAAAAAAAATGGGATTAGATTAAATCCTTGTGGGAAAAGAAAACGAATACCTAAAAGTTAACCAGACAAGGCGCTACGCTGTAAATGGTTGCCTTCCCAGGCAGATTTTACTTTTTGTCTGAACCTACTACAATGTCATTTGATCCAAAAAAAGGCTTGCCTGATCATATTTTTGTGTTTTGAATCGATTGGTTACAGAAGATTACTTGAAAATGTGTTGCAATATTCATCGGTGCTGAATATTTAAACACCTCTTGTATTGTGTTGATTGTCCGCGTCTTGACTTCTATTTAGACTTTGAGTGTTTAAATATTAAACACTTGAGCTGTTTAATATTTGAATAGGTGTTCTCCTTATGAATTCATTATCAGTCGCTTACCGAGGGTGGTTTTTTTGGCATTCTATTTGGCAAAAGGATAGGCAAGTTGAATTAGTTGCTGAATATCAGCAATATATAGTAATTGAAATAAAAACCACACTTAATATCAACGTTATGAAAACCATTTTTTCTTCCATTTTTGCGTTATCATTTTTAATTTTCAACATGGCTGCTATGGGCAATGTTGAAAACGATAACAAAACAGGAGATCAGACAGAAGCAACAAGCTTGCAGATTGTGAGTTCTCCTGAGCTATTCGATCTGACTTCTACCTGGGTTTCCAACTTTGAAACTCAACACCCAGCGTTAAACATTCGTATCACCCAGCTCACTGATGAATCATCATTCTCGGCAGAGGTTCTTTACCTGTTAAGCCCTGATCAACAGATTGCAGGCCAGGAAAGATCAGCCTGGCAAATGGTAGTTGGGCACGATGTGGTGGTTCCAATTATCAACACAAACAACCCCTTATTTCAAACAATCGTCAAAAAAGGTGTAAAGGCTGAAGATTTGGCACGGCTTCTTGCCGAAAATCCCAACTGGTCGATGCTCGTTGACGACGCACCGGCGAACCTGGTAAAAACGTATATCACCAATGATCAGCAAGTGAATATTAAGCTTGCCGCCTATACACAGGCTGAAATTCAAGCTGCGGAGGTGAGTTCCGCTGCTGAGCTTATTGCCGCAGTGCAGCAGGACATCAATGCCATTGGCTTTTGCAAACTGGTTGATATCATCGATTCTGAAAATAATGCCTTTGCAGCACAAGTCAGTGTACTTCCCATCGACAAAAACCGGGAATAGCCGGTTGGATCAGTTTGAAAACATTTACTCCAGCCCAGAAGCCTTAACCAGGGGTGTTTGGGTTGGGAAATACCCGAAAGAACTGAGCGGTGATATTTACGCTACGGCAGCGTCAGAGCCCACCAGTCAGGCGGCCATCGGTTTCCTGACCTGGATAACTAACGACGGACAGGAGCAACTGGCTCACGCCGGGTTCAGCCAACTGTCAAGCAGAGAAAGAACAGCCAATATGGTCGCACTAACCAAGCCAACAGCTCCGGGAGCTGACGGAGGCAATCAAGCCTTCTTGTCTTTCGGTTGGATACTGGCTATTGGATTGGCACTAGTGCTTTTAGTTGTTGGTTTGCTCGTCCGGTCAAAACGTAAAGAAAAGCTGGGGATTGACAGCGAAGACATTGAAATGACTCCAGCGATGAATGAAAATTCAATCAAGGCACCGGCTGGCCTATACTACGACAAAACCCACACCTGGGCTTTTATGGAACGTGATGGTCTGGTGAAAATCGGTGTTGACGATTTTATGCAGCACTTGACAGGGGCGCTAACCCATATTAAAATGAAAGATTCGGGCGAAAAAGTCAGAAAAGGTGAAAAAATATTGAGCATTGTTCGCGATGGCAAACAACTGGAACTTTATTCTCCGGTTTCAGGAATCATCAAGCGCCGCAACCAGTCGCTTTTAAGTGAGCCGCAACAAGTGAATGCTGATCCTTATGCCGAAGGTTGGGTTTACCAGATTGAACCTTTGAACTGGACACGCGAAGTGCGCCTGCTGTTTATGGCCGACACCTACAAAGAATGGCTGGAAGATGAGTTCACCCGGCTGAGAGATTTCCTGGCAACATCGGCCAACTCCAACACCGTTGTTTTCGAGCACATCGTTCTCCAAGATGGCGGTGAACTAACAGACAACGTACTGGCAGATCTTGGTCCTGAAGTGTGGGAAGACTTTCAATCCCATTTCATCGACACCTCGAAATAAGCAAACTGAACTTCTATAATCACTATCCTAAAAAGTTGAATTATGACTATCGATCGTAGAAAATTTTTCAAAAGCATCGCGATTACGGGCATGACCATTATTGGTGTCAATGCCACAGGAGCCAATAAAAAGGGCTTCGGCGACGATGATACGGAATTTCATGGTATTCTTTACGACTCCAGTATTTGTATTGGATGCCAAGCCTGTGAGAAAGCCTGCGCCGAAGCCCACGGGCTGCCTGAACCTACCGGTAAACCAGAAGTGGGTGTGATCCGGAAAACCAGTGAGAATCAGCGGTGCACCATCAACGCGTATGAAACCTCGCAAGGCGAAGTGTATGTCCGGAATCAGTGCATGCATTGCAATGAGCCCGCCTGCGCTTCGGCCTGCCTGACCCAAGCCATGTATAAAACCAAGGAAGGTCCGGTCATTTGGCGCGAAGAGAAATGTATGGGATGCCGTTACTGTATGATTTCATGTCCGTTTGACGTGCCGAAATTCGAATACGGCAGCACCAACCCGAAAATTCAGAAGTGCGATATGTGCTACGACCGGATCATCAAAGGTGAAAAACCGGTTTGTGTTGAAACTTGCGGCGACGCTTTGTTCTTTGGAACCCGCCGCGAACTGGTTGCCGAAGCACGACGCCGGATTGCTGAAATACCAGAGTTGTATATCGATCAGATTTATGGCGAACGTGTTGCCGGCGGAACGGGTTACCTCTATCTGGCACCGGTTGAGCACAAAGAACTTGGATTCGACACGAGGCTGCAGAACTCATCATATCCGGCACTAACCAAAGGATTCCTGTACAGTGTTCCCTCTGTTTTTGTTTTGGTTCCAACCCTGTTGCTGGGAATTCACGAAGCTACTAAATCACGTAAATCTAAAGAAGAAAATCATGACTAGTCCGATATATCCTTTGACCAAAGAAAAAGAAAGCCAATCGACCTGGCGATTTTTAATGAACGAGCTTAAGCCCAGGGGAAAATGGCTCACGCCTTTCAATCTGATTTCCATTCCGATTATTCTGGTTGGGCTGGCTTTAATTGTCATTCGGTTTACGGAAGGGCTTGGAGCTGTTTCCAATATCAACCAGGAAGTTCCGTGGGGACTGTGGAAAGGCTTCAATGTGGTGACGGGTGTGGCCTTTGCGGGCGGAGCTTATGTGCTCACCTTCATTGTTTATATTCTGAAGGTCGACAAGTATCACTCCATTGTCCGTGTAACGGTGTTGAATGGCTTTCTCGCCTACATGTTCTACGCCGGTGCATTGGTACTCGATCTGGGCAAACCCTGGAACATCTTCAACCCGATTATCGGCAATAATTTTGGGGCCAGCTCGGTATTGTTTTTGGTGGCGTGGCACTTCTTACTTTATATTATCGCTCAACTCATTGAATTCTCACCGGCAGTAGCCGAATGGCTGGGAGCACGGCGCGCCCACAAAATCCTGTCGGGACTCACGCTGGGAGCGGTTATTTTTGGCATCACGCTGTCAACCTTGCACCAATCAGGTTTGGGAGCGCTGTTCCTCATGGCCAGCGAAAAAATTCACCCGCTGTGGTACAACGAGTTTATTCCGCTGCTGTTCCTGGTGTCCAGCGTTTTTGCAGGTTTGTCGATGGTTATTTTTGAAGGCTCCATTAGCCAGCGTGTGTTCTTCCGGAAGATCAGCGAGAAAAACCGCAAGGCGCGCAACAGTATGGTTCAAAGCTTGTCAAAGATTTGTGCCTTTGGCATGTTCGCTTACCTGTTTATGCAATTTTTGGTGTTCATTCACGGACAACACTGGGATTTGCTGAATACATCGATGGGCTATTGGTTCCTGCTCGAAATGATTGGCTTTGTAGCTCTTCCGATGGCTCTGTTTTTCTATGCTTCCCGCACATCCAGCCTGGTGCTGAGCCGGGTGGCTGCCGTGATCACCATCGTGGGGATTATTCTGAACCGACTCAATGTGTCCATTATCGCTTTCCGCTGGGATGCAGCCGTTCGCTACGTTCCTTCCTGGATGGAGGTGGTTGTTGCCATCACGATTATACTCGTTCAAATTTGGATTTTCAGATGGGTCATCAGCCGCATGCCGGTACTGGACGAACCACCTAAATGGGCTAAAAACACCAATCATTAAACCCGTTGTTGTTAGGAAACAAACAACAGCCTAAAAACAAAATGTTATGGACGGATTTACATACACGAATATTTTTGAAACCAAAGGAATCGAATATTTGGCTATTATTGCCTTCTTTCTGATTATGGTTCCTTTCTGGATGTTACTGACCCGAAAGTCAAAACAATCCATGCAAACCCAACTGGCCGGTGGGCTCATTACCGCCAAGTCGCTGCGTATTCCCCAGGGAATCTTTTTCAGCAAGTTTCATAGCTGGGCTTACCTCGAAAAAACAGGAAAAGCCCGGGTCGGATTGGACGACCTGCTGCTTCACCTGACTGGCGAGGTAAGTATCAGCCACCTGCGAGAGCCCGGCGAAAAGGTGCAAAAAGGCGAGCTTTTAACTCGTATCAACCATGATGGGAAAAGCCTCAAGATTTTTGCCCCCATTTCGGGCGAAATTGTGCGAACCAATGAACAGTTGGTGGATGAACCTGGCCTGATGAAGGCCGATCCCTATCAGCAAGGTTGGATGTACGTGATCAAACCGTCGAACTGGAAAGCCGACACCAACACCCATTTTCTGGCCGAAGATGCCAGCAACTGGGCGGCCCAGGAGTTGGATCGTTTCAAGGATTTTTTGTCCGCCTCAGTGATGAAGCATCTGGCCAATCCAAATCAGGTAGTACTGCAGGATGGTGGAGAGCTGATTGACCAGCCACTGGCCGAACTGCCGGAAGAAGTCTGGGAAGATTTTCAGCAGACTTTTTTGACTTAAGCCATTGAGCGAACAGCTTGATTCCGGCTGGCGAAACTTAAGCATGAATGCAAAAGTGGGCCGGCCGGAATTTGTTATTCCCGGATAGTCTTGTTTCCAAGCCATTTTTGCCTTGAATCGGAGTAGATGTTATAAAACAAAACCATCATTTGAATCCGGTTTCAATTATAAAAATTAACTTCGCCTGTAGTAACTAACTTTTTGCCTGTACCCATGCCTTGGTATAAAAGAATAAAAAAGAAAAACCGCATTGGAACTCCCATTGTCAACGGGTATGTCAAGTTCCGGTCGTCCATCTACGGACGTGTTATTTTTGTCATCACCATCGCTTCGCTCGTGCTGTTTGTCTCCTTCGGAATCATTTTCCGGTCGGTGAATGAGAATTACATGAAATCGGTAATTAGCGAAAACGGCAACAACATTGGCTACCTGGTTGAAGGAGCATTGTACGATGCCATGTTGAAAAACGATCAGGCCTCGCTGCAGCGAACCCTGGATTTGATCAACTCGATGTCCGGCATTGACAATGTGAGCATGTACGATAACAACAACAACCTGGCATACACCTCCATTTCATCCCACTCAACCAACCACAGCGACCCGGACTGTGCCAGTTGCCACGAAGATTTTGATCAGATGTTTTCGCGCGAGGAAAAATCGTACCGGATTATTGAAGCGAAAAGCGAATGCATCATGAATCCGGATAACGACAGCATCCGCAATCTGATGATCAAGTCGCCCATCCTGAACAATCCTTCCTGCTACACGGCTGCCTGTCATGCCCATAGCCCCGATGAAAAAGTGCTGGGTTCATTAATTATTAAAATGCCACTCGAGAAACTGGACAGTGCCTTGCAAGAATCGACCACCGATTTCTTTTTTATGGCTGCCCTGATGACGGTTCTACTTATTGGCTTTTTAGTGCTGTTCACCAACAAAAAAATTAAAAATCCGCTCAACGAAATCATTCTGGCTGCCGAGGCAGTTGCCAAAGGCGATAAAAACACCCGGCTCAGAATCAAACCGAACCAGCTATCCGACATGCGTATGGTTTCCTACGCCTTCAACGAAATGTTGGACAATTTGCATACCGCCACCCTCGAGCTTCAAAACTGGTCGCAACAACTCGAGTACAAGGTTCAGAAGAAGTCGGAGGAGCTGGGGCAAGCTCAAAATGAACTGATTAATATTGAACGGATTGCATCGCTCGGCAAATTGTCGCTGTCGGTAGCGCACGAGATTAATAATCCCCTGTCGGGCATTTTGGTTTACACGAAGTTGATCCACAAACAACTGAGTAAACCTAATCTGGAGCCGGAGAAGGTTGAAGTGATGCTGAAACATTTGAAGCTGATTGAAAGCGAAACCAAACGTTGTGGCGACATTGTGAAGGGCTTGCTGGATTTTTCAAAAAAGGACCAGGAAGGATTTGAACCGAAGCACCTGCATGAAATTTTGCACGATACCGCCGAGCTGATGTCGCACCCGATGAAAATTGCCAACATCCACTTTTTATGCGACTTTTCAGCAAAAAGAGATTTGATCTCGTGCAGCCCCAACCAGATCAAGCAGGCATGTATCGCTATTTTGGTGAATGCTTCCGAGGCGGTGACAGAAAACGGTGAAGTGACCTTCCGTACGCTGAATCCTGACGATGAACATATTCGGATTGAAGTAATTGACAACGGGGTGGGGATTGATGAAGCGGACCTTCCTTATGTGTTTGAGCCTTTCTTTTCGACCAAGGAAAAAGCCAGCGGAATTGGACTTGGCCTGTCCATTGTACATGGCATTGTGCAAAATCACAAGGGAAAAACAGAGGCAAAATCGGAACAGGGAGCCGGAACAACCATGGCCATCACCCTGCCCTTGTTAAAGACATGAAATAATTTATACGGAACTTAATGAAAATGAACCATGACAAAGAAAATCTCCATTTTAGTTGTTGACGATGAACGGTCGGTTCGGGATTCCTTGTACAATTGGTTTATCGAAGACGGTTACCATGTTGATTGTGCCGAAGATGCCAAAAAAGCTTTATCCATTCTCGAAGCTGAAAGTTTCGACATTGTGCTGGCCGATATTAAGATGCCCGGAATGGACGGGCTGGAAATGCTGAAGCGCATCAAAACCATTCAGAAAGATGCCATCGTGATCATGATGACAGCTTTTGCTACAGTTGAAACGGCCGTTCAGGCGCTCAAGGATGGGGCGTTCGATTATGTCACCAAACCGTTTGATCCGGATGACCTGTCGCATCTGATTCGCAACGCGTCGAAACAGATTTCGCTGATGGACGAAAACGAGGTGCTGAAGGATAAGGTTGTTTCGCTTGAAAATGTGGAAGACCTGATTGGAGAAAGTGAAGCCATGGTACAGGTGCTGCGCGAAATTGAAAGCGTGGCCCAATCCAATGCTTCGGTGATTATTACCGGTGAAAGCGGAACCGGCAAGGAACTGGTGGCACGCGCCATTCATGCCAATTCGCCCCGCCGCTACTTTCCGCTGGTGAGTGTGCATTGCGGTGCTTTGTCCGAAAGCTTGCTCGAAAGCGAATTGTTTGGTCACGAGAAAGGCGCATTTACGGGCGCGGTGTATAATCGCAAAGGCCGATTCGAAATGGCCGATAGCGGAACGATTTTTCTCGACGAAATTGCCACCATCTCCTCTAAAATGCAGGTGGAACTGTTACGGGTGCTCGAAAGCAAAAGTTTTGTCCGTGTAGGCGGGAACAAGGAAATCAAATCCGACTTTCGGGTGATTTGTGCCACCAACCGCGACCTGAAAGCAATGGTTGATAACGGCGTGTTTCGCGAAGACCTGTATTATCGGCTCAACGTGGTGAACATCCAGGTGCCTCCCCTGCGCGAACGAACCGAAGATATTCCGTTGCTGGTCGACTACTTCATCAAAAAATACTGCACCACCATGAACAGGCCCATCATGACGATCGATCCGGCAGCCTTGAAAAGGTTGGAAGAGTTTCCGTTTCCGGGGAATATTCGCGAATTGGAAAACATGATCGAGCGGGCCATTGTGGTTGGCAACGGCAAAAAAATTACGCTGAAAGATCTTCCGATTGAAAAAGCTGAAGCCATGCCGGCCTTTGAAAGCCTTGATGAGCTGGAGAAACACCACGTGCTGCAAATTCTGAATAAATACAACTGGAACATATCGGCATCGGCCAAAGCGCTGAAAGTTGATCGCGTAACCTTGTACAACAAGATCAAAAAATACCAGTTAAAACAAACAAAATAGGCCGGGAAAACGGACCGCTCCCGAATCATTCATTAAACCGCCTCGCGCATGAAGCCGGAGAACATCACATTAATCTCATTTGGATATTTCGAGAAGCGATTTCTCGGTGAGATCATGTACGATGTGGAACGCGAATTTCGGATTCCGGTGGTGATTGAAGAGGGCCATCTCGACTTAAGCGAGTATTTTGATCCTGCCCGACGGCAATACAATGGCAACCTGCTGTTGCGCGACATTGACACGCAGTTTGCTTCGGATCGGGTGAAAACCCTGGCCCTGTTTAATGTTGACCTGTATATCCCTATTCTGACCTTTATTTTTGGACAGGCGTTTTTAAACGGGCGCTGCGGCATTGCTTCGGCCTACCGCCTGTATAACGAGCGCTACGGACTCAAGCCCGATGAACGTGTTTTTGTCGATCGCCTGTGCAAGGAAGTCATTCACGAATTGGGGCACGCCTTTGGACTGATTCACTGCCCAACCCCCACCTGTGTGATGCGATCCAGCACCTACGTGGAAGACATTGATCAAAAAAGCTGGTCGTTTTGCGCGAAATGCAAAAAAGAGTTGGGGTAGCGCATCTCAGCTTGCAGGATTTTATCTGTCTTTTTAATCTTGCGCAGACTATGCCTCCTGACCGTTTTTTGTAATCGATAAGAGCGAATCCTTTTCCAGATCAATCAAAGCCTGTATCACTTTTCAGCCGGTCGTTTTTTCTTGCTTTTTTAGTCTTCTGAAATTTTCCGAAACGTTTTCATCACGAATTTTTTGTCTCTTTTGAAATTGATTTTTATTTCCCAAAAAACCGCTTTAGTCTTTCATTACCATATTTTAAGCCTGTTTTTTCGATTTGGAACCGACAGCGGCCGCCGGCTTTAGCTATCCGAAACAACGGTATTGGGGGCCGCTTTTTCAATTTTAACCAATTGGATAAGCTCTTTTGAATCCTATTGTTTGGTGTGCGTTACCAGGTCGATGCCGATGCCGTTGGGATCCTGAATGGCAAAATGCCGGTCGCCCCAAGCTTCATCGCGAATGTCGATTTCGATTTCAACCCCTTTCTTTTTCAGCTCGTGATAGATTTGGTCCACCTCATCGACCTCAATCGTGAGGTATAGACCCTGTTGTTGAAAAGGCTTGTGAAAAAGCGCTTGTTGACTGGGGTGATTGGGAAGCAAAAAGCTGATTTCGTCTTCGCCGTTGGGCGTGTGTAATAAAAGATAGAATTCATTTTCGAAGCTTACGCCAAAGCCTAAGACCGAGGTGTAAAACGCTTTCGTTTCTTCCAGTTTTTCGGTAACAATTCCTGCATTTAGTTTCATTTTTCCTTGAAGTTTTGAAGGGGTTCCGGTTTGCGCGAGGGCGTAGCTCGCCAGGCAAACTACCACCAATGTTAATAATCGTTTCACTTTTTTCGTTTTAAATG